>VFQT010000361.1_pt1 | contig 68634 bp, 57 predicted proteins | sample 3512381 | NCBI WGS metagenome assembly VFQT01 (sample SAMN10412376, study PRJNA504923) | tailings metagenome | isolation source: Relicate 2 Philex TSF3 active mining site | place: Philippines: Tuba, Benguet | collected 2017-08-29
CCATTCGTTCCTATCGGTTTGTTCCCACGGTCGACATCGACCAAATGTATGCCTATCGCTACAAACCGCCCTTGAAGCAGTTTTTCGGGTTGATGCGCGACATGACCGCCGGACGTTTACATGAAGTAAGACAACGCCTTCAGGTGTGTTGGTATGACCATGCAGATCCTTTCGACACCTTTGCGCTTATGGCACATTGGCACCAGGCGGCCGGGGTTCATCCGCTGTTTTTTATACAAATGGGCGATTATGGGGGGTATGATCAGGCCCATGCGCCAACGAGTCGGGCGTTTACAGACTGTGTACGCCAACTTCAACTGGAGGGAACAGTCGGACTGCACCCCTCCTACCGCTCCAATAGGGATGCGAACACCCTCCATAAGGAGAAAAAGATGCTTGAAGCGCAGCTTGGAACGGCGATTACCCGAAGCCGACAGCATTTTTTGTGCCTTAAGCTGCCGGATACGATCATACAGCTGCATGAATTGGGCGTTCAAGACGAATACAGCCTGTGTTATGCCGGGGCAACGGGTTTTCGAAGCGGTACAGCCACGCCGCACCCCTTCTACGACCTGCTGGGCGACCGTGTTCTGCCCATCACCCTACACCCCACCTGTGTGATGGATGTAACTTTGATGCAGTACTTGCGCTTGTCGCCCACTGAGGCGGTGGAACGGGTGCAAAAATTGGTGAAGGAGGTGCGTGATGTGGGCGGACAAATGCTGACGCTTTGGCACAATAGTTCGTTGTCGGGCCATGGTGCCTGGCAGGGATGGGAAGGTGTCTATCCGTCTGTGCTGAAGGAGGCAGCGGGGCATGATTGAGGGCTTAAGGGATAGCCGGTGGCTGAGCCGGGCGCAGATCGACGATGCGGATTGGAACGCTCGTGTTGCGGCCGATTGTGGGGGTTCGGCCGGTTATATGCATACGGCGTACCTCGATGCGGTGGCCCCGGGTTGGGGTGCGCTGCTGTTCGCCGATGGGGCACTTTTTCCCATTTGGCCGCGGGGCTGGGGACCGCTCCGGCAGTGTCGCCAACCCTGGTTTGTGCAACATTTGGCGGTACTCCCCCCCTCATCCCCTCCTTCATCCCCTCCTTCATCCCCTCCTTCATCCCTCCTTTCACCATCATCCCCCGTTTCTTCCTCCCCTTCATCCCTCCTTTCACCATCATCCACTCCTTCACTCTCCCTTTCAGCCCTCCTTTCACCATCATCCCCCCCTTCACCCTCCCCTTCATCCCTCCTTTCACCATCATCCCCCGTTTCTTCGGGTCATCATCGTCTATCGGCGCGTGAATTGGCCGAAAGACTGACGCATGCCAGACTGGCCGTACTGAAAGGGGCCTCTTTACTGGAGTTTCAGGTCGACGAACCTCCTCCTTTTGCTGATCAAGTGCCTGCAGGGTGGCAAGTCATCGGGCGAACGACCTATAGGCTTCCCCTAGATCCGGAAACGGCCCGGGCTAGTTATTCGGGTCACCATCGGCGTCTGATTCGGCCAATGGATGGACTCCAATACGTGCAGACCAACGATTCCGGCCCGTTTTTACGGTTGTATGTGTCGCAAGTGGCGGGCAAGGCCGGATTAACGGCCGAGCAAATTCGTTCATTAGGTCGACTGCTTAAGAGCCTGTTGGGTAATCAACATGCCGTTTTGTGGACCTTAATGCGCGAACAGGAGTTGTTGTGCGGCTGTGTTTTGCTGCGTTCGGGGGATCGACTGGTCTACCAACTGGCAGGCAGCAGTAGCGCCTCGATGCAGATGGGCGGGATGCACCGATTGGTCGACCACATCCTCCATAGGCCTGAATACAGGGGCCTGACACTCGATTTTGAAGGTTCCGACCTTACGGGCTTGCAGCGCTTTTATTCGGGCTTCGGCGCTCGTCCATATACCTACACCCGGTGGTTACTCGACAAACGTCACCCCATCCTCAAAAATGTGCAACGAATCTGAGTGCAGCATCCATCCCCCAAAACTACTGCTTCCATGAAAACCCCATCGAAAACCATTTTATCAGTCCTTTTGCTGTTGCCCTTATGGGGATGCCAGACCATTCCGGCTCGACTCACCGCGGTGTCGCCATTCGATAAAAGCCGGTATCTCGGTAAATGGTATGAAATAGCCCGTTATGATCTGGTTTTTGAACGAAACCTCAACCAAACCACTGCGGAATATTCCCTAAACGAAGACGGGAGTGTTCGGGTGGTGAACCGGGGATACGACACCGTGAAAAAGAATTGGCGGCAGGCCAGCGGAACGGCGCGTTTTGTGGGGGCCGACACCGTGGGCATGCTGAAGGTGTCGTTTTTCGGGCCCTTCTATGCGGGCTACAATGTACTGGCTTTGGATGATGAATACCGCTACGCTTTGGTTTGTGGCAGCAACCGCGATTACCTCTGGATTTTATCGCGCACACCTTCGTTGCCGCCCGACATCCGAAGTTTGTACCTCAACAAGGCCCGCGGCATGGGGTTCGATACCGAAAAGCTCCTGTGGATCGACCACCCGCAGCCATTGAAGCAGTCATCGGACACCTGAATTGACCGCTCTTCGACAAGGGGCCTGACTGGATTGAGTTAACCCCCCTCGATTAACCGCCGAACGACCGGAACATCGGCCTCCGCCCAGTCTAACTGCATCAGCGCAGCCCCTTCCAGCCATTGATGCGACAAGTGCTCATGGAGTTGAGGCTCATCCGACGAGGTACACCGATACACATGCATACATAGCTGAAAGTCGGGGTAGAGGTGATCCACCACCATCAACTTTCCGCCAATTTTCAGCGCCATCGACAATTCCTCCTTTAGTTCACGCGCCAAAGCCTCCGTTTCCGTCTCACCCTCCTCGATTTTGCCCCCAGGAAACTCCCACTTACCCGAAAGATACGCCCGATCCGATGCCCCACGTTGCACGCAGAGAAAGGCACCGTTCCGCTCCACCGCCGCCGCCACCACTTTTATTAGTTTCATAGAAACACTAAATTCTGAATAAATCTGCCAATAAAATCAAAATCCGAATATTTTTGTAACATCCACCGCTGATGCAACTTCCCCTACGAACCCCGCAGCGTACAGCCGAAATCGCTTGGTTTGCCGATTTATGCGGTGGCGATACGGAGTTTCTGGGTACCCTCGACCCTGTGCGTCGAAGTCACTATGCACACTGCCGAAATATGGTGACCCAGGCCGACGGATATGGATTCAATAATATTCTATTGCCTTCTTCCTACATGATTGGGCAAGATCCATTCACCTTTGCGGGAGCCGTGGCGCCCTTTATCCACAACATTTCCTTGTTGGTGGCCCACCGCTTCGGGGAGCTGCACCCACCGATGCTGGCCCGCACGATCAGCACACTCGATCACCTGCTGCATGGTCGACTAACCCTCAACGTCATCAACTCTGATCTGCCCGGCATGCAGGAAAGTGGTGCGCTTCGCTACCAAAGAACTCGGGAAATCATCGAGATTCTTCATCAGGCCTGGACGCGCGAACGCATTGAATACAAGGGTGAGCTGTATCAATTCGATCTGCCGACCGACCCGGTGAAGCCCTACCAACAAAACGGCGGCCCCCTGCTCTATTTTGGTGGATTTTCGCCCGAAGCCCGCGATGTGTGCGCCCAATATTGTGATGTGTTTCTTATGTGGCCCGACACCGAGGAGGGACTTCTGGCGAGCATGAGGGATGTAGGTGAACGAGCTGTGCGCTATGGCCGAACCGTAGATTTCGGCTTGCGCGTTCACGTCGTGGTTCGTGAAACCGAACAAGAGGCAGTGCAATACACGCATCGGCTCATGAGTCAATTGGATGATTTGCAAGGTGAACGAATGAAAAATCGTTCGCAAGACGCAAAGAATATGGGCGTGCAACAGCAGTCACAGTTGCGGGCATCGGCCGATGGGGAGGGCTACGCCGAGGCTTTGCTGTGGACCGGTATTGGTAGGGCGCGTTCGGGTTGCGGCGCAGCATTGGTTGGAACCCCCGATCAAATCATCAACAAAATCAACAGATACATGGATATGGGCATTCGGGCGTTTATTTTTTCGGGATACCCCCTGCTCGATGAGTGCGATGCCTTTGCTCGGCTTGTTTTGCCGGCCTTGCCCAATGAAAAATTGGCGCGTTTGCAGAATCGCCTGCCCACGGAAACCCCCGAAACACCACTGACTTTCGCCCCCCTTCGTCTGTCATAGGTCGGCCTGTATATATTATGGCATCACCGTAGGAAGAGCATCACCGGATGAAAAGCATCACCGTAGGAAAAGCATCACCGGATGAAAAATTAGCAACCCGAAAACATGGCATCACCGTAGGAAAAGCATCATTGTAGGAAAAGTATCACCGTAGGAAAAATGAACAACCCGAAAACAGCATCAACATGAAACAAATAGCCATCTCCCCCGATTTGAGCCTATCCAACATCAGCTACGGTGTGTGGAGGTGGAGTGAAGAACAAACGGCCCGCGCCCAACAAGAATTGGTAGAATGCTGTTTGGAAGTGGGCATCGACACCTTCGATCATGCGGATTTGTATAACGACTACCGCAATGAGGCGCTTTTCGGCGCGCTGCTCAAAAACGACCCCCGCTTGCGCTCATCCATCAAGATTGTAACCAAATGCGGGATACAGTTGTTGAGCGGGAGCCGGCCCGAAACCCGAGTGAAGCACTATGATTACAGCCCTACGCATCTCTGGTATTCTGTAGATCGCTCGCTCAAGTGCCTGCATACCGACTACATCGATGTGCTCCTGCTGCATCGCCCGAGTCCACTTCTCAACCCCGACGAATTGGCCGCAACACTCACCGACTTGGTGTCCTCTGGCAAGGTACGCCATGTTGGGGTGTCCAACTTTACGCCCGCCCAGTTCAGCCTCCTGCAGTCGCGACTTCATATTCCGCTGTGCACCAACCAAATCGAGTTGAACCTCCTCCATCCACAGTCATTAACCGACGGACAGGTCGATTTTCTCTACGAGCGAAACATCCCCCCGATGATCTGGAGCCCTTTAGCGGGGGGACGAATTTTTCGCGCGGATGCGCCCCTACAGGGCCTACGTCGGATGGCCGAAGAGCGCGGATTGGGACTCGACGTGCTCGCCTTGGCCTGGCTGTTGGCCCATCCGGCATCTTTCATCCCCGTTTTGGGTACCAATCAGCCCGAACGAATCCGAGCGGCCGCCACCGCTGCCAAGGTCCACCTCGACTTGCAGGATTGGTTTATATTATATCGCGATGCATTGGGCCGTGATGTGCCCTAAGACCGTCCGGCCTCACGAAGCAATAGAGCAAACACGCAAACCTAATCCCAATAAGATCCTCACGAAGCAACAGAGCAAACACGCAAACCTAATCCCAACAGGATCCTCACGAAGCAACAGAGCAAACACCTAACCCTAACCGAAATGCCTGCACTTAGCTTTGGAACTTGGGATATTTTTCTCCTCCTCGCCCTGGTGGGCCTTCAAATTGCTCTTGGCATTTGGGTTAGCTTGCGGCAAAAGGGAGCCGACGATTATTTTATGGCGGGCCACACCCTCAGTTGGTGGCAGGTAGGCGGATCGGTGTTCAGCACAAACATCAGCGCCACGCACCTCATCGGGATGCTCGGCATTGGCTATTCGGTGGGCTTTGCCCAGAGTCACTACGAGATTTTGGCGGTTTTCCCCATCCTGCTGCTCGTATTCGTCTTCGTGCCCATATACCGCAGACTTCAGGTCTTCACCCTATCCCAGTTCCTCGAAAAGAGATTCGGTGAACGCGTGCGACTGCTCTATGCCGTATTTATGCTGCTTCTTATTTTAGTGCAGCTCGTTGGGCAATTCTACATCGGCGCGCGAGCCATATCCCTTATCACACAAGGCAGCGCCCTCAACATCAGCTACCCCTGGGCCCTGCTGCTGCTGGTAGCGCTCACCTGCAGTTATACATTTTTCGGCGGACTCAAAGCGGTGGTGGTGACCGATACCGTACAGGGTGTTTTTATTCTATTTGTTTCCTTTTTATTGTGTTATTTTGCGCTATCTCAACCCGAAATTGGCGGTTTAACCGGGTTGATGCACATTGATGCCGTGCAACCGATACCCCAGCAGCGCATGCATCTATACCTCCCCGCTCACCACGATTCACTGCCTTTCACCGGCGTTTTTACAGGCCTCATGCTGCTGCACACTTTTTATTGGGTAACGAACCAATATTTGGTGCAAAGGGTCATCGCAGCCCGCAGCCTACGCGATGCCCAAATAGGCGCGCTCACCGCAGGCTTTCTCAAATTGTGCATCCCATTCACTTGCATCCTCACCGGTATTGCCGCCGCGCATCTGTTTGATGCACGATTTCCGCACACAAGTCTGCCACCCGATGATGCATTTGTTTACCTGGTTTATTCTGTTGTGCCTCAAGGGGTTGGTTGGACGGGAATTTTGTTCGCAGGCGTAGCCGCATCCATATTTTCTACACTCGATTCCATGCTCAATTCGGCCACCACCCTACTCAGCATCGACGTCTATCGGCCCTATATCCGTCCATCGGCCGAAGACCGGCACTTGGTGCGCTTTGGAAGAGCCAGCATCCTCTTTGTTTCTCTACTGACCGCTGCCTTGGCCTATTTAACCTACGATCCGTCTGCGGGTGGTAACTTCTTCTTGCGGGTGTCGGCCTATGGATCCTACATCACACCGGGCATCATTGCCGTGTTTTTTGCCGCCGTTGCGGTGCGGGGCATCCCCTGGTGGGGCGCCTTTTTTGCTATTCTTGTAGGGCCCCTGGCAGGGTGGTTCGCAGAATGGGGCTATTCCAATTTGGCCGCCAACGATGAGTGGCTTAGTGCCTGGCTCGGCATCCGGTTGAATTTTCTACACCGGGTGCTATTGAGTTTTACATGCTCAGCGATGGTTTTATGGCTGTCGCGGGTTGTCAGTAAACAAAATGTCATGGGAGAAAGTGACGCCGAAGGCATTCTCTTAACACCCGCGCAACGAACAAGTCTATCACGCATCACCTCTGTTTTTTTAACGGCTCACCTTATGGTTGTTTGGTTGATTGATGCAACACCGCAAAACGCCGCCAATTGGTCTACTCCGATGGCCTTTTTCTCTGCATTTTATTTGGAACGAGCTTTGGCCGCCCGAGGTGTGGAACCCTTGATACGTTACCTCAGTGCCCTGCTGGTCGCCTCCGTTGTTTTCATGCTCTACTTTTTTGTATAATGTTAAAAGGAGCATAATGACAATAAACGAAATAGGAGGTAATTTTGAACCCGTTCGTTCGTTTGCTGAGACCACTCTGTTGAGACCACTCTGTTGAAACCACTACCCGTTATCACCTACAAATCCTTAAAATGACAGCAGCTTCTCCATTTTTGGAGGTTAGATCGGTGGTTAAGCGCTACCACAACCACACAGCACTCGATGGGGTGAGCCTCAGCCTCAGGTCGGGCCGCATTTTTGGTCTTTTGGGCCCCAATGGTGCCGGCAAAACCACCCTCATTCGCATCATCAACCAAATCATTGGCCCCGACAGCGGGCAGTTACTCCTTGAAGGGCGACCGCTTTCGTATGCCGATACGCACCGCATGGGATACTTGCCCGAAGAGCGGGGCCTCTACAAAAAGATGAAAATTGGCGAACAGGCCTTGTATTTGGCTCAGTTGCGTGGATTATCATCGCGCGATGCCCGTCAGCAGGTGCGTCATTGGTTTACACGACTCGATATTCAGGCCTGGGCCGAAAAAAAGGTAGAGGAGCTGTCTAAGGGGATGCAACAAAAAGTACAGTTCGCCTGCACGGTCTTGCATCGCCCCGATCTGATCATCCTCGATGAACCCTTCAGCGGATTTGATCCGGTAAATGCTGAGGTTTTGAAACAAGAAATCCTAAATCTTCAACGCGAGGGCGCTACCCTGCTGTTTAGCACACACAGAATGGAGACCGTAGAGGAGATGTGCCAGGATGTGGCCCTTATAAACCGTGCCAAGGTGGTCTTGAGTGGCGAAACAGCCGAAATTAGGGCCCGATACAGCGACCGATCCTACCTTATTCGACACAAAGGCACTCTTTCCTTGCCTGAACGTGGGGTCGAACTGTTGCCACCTCCAGCGAACGCCAGTCAGGCAACAGCTACAATGCCCCTGTCCGGCCCAAGCGGTTCTGTCCAGGATTCTATAGCATCTGAACCCACTATTCAGGAAACGAGGGTTCGCCTCACGGATGGCACCCTCAACGACCTGCTCGCGCATTGCATCGCACAAGCCACGCCCTTGCATGCCGTCGAGGAAATTCGCCCCGGCTTCCACGAAATATTCATCAAAACCGTAAAAGAATCACAGTCATGAGCAAAGCAGGATGGGTGGCCCAGCGCGAATTTATGGTACGCGTTCGGAGCCGACAGTTTATTGTGATGACCCTTCTGGGGCCGATACTCTTTTCATTGATGTTTGTGATCCCGGCTTTGCTCGCGCGCTTCGACAGCGATACACAGACCATTTGGGTGCACGACGCATCGGGATTATTCACCGGGGCATTCACTTCAGAGGGCGGTGTAGTGTTTCGTTCGTTAGAACGGGAACCTGAAGGATGGCGCGACAGCTTAAAAAGCGGGAAAGATTTGGGGTTTCTGTTGATTAATGAACGCATTGACCTGGCCAAGCCCAGCGGATTCCGTTATTACAGCGACCAACCGCCCGGAGTGGCTACGAGCGATCGGATTACCCGCGCTATTTCCGATCGTATTCAGGCACTTAAACTCAAGGAAAGGGGCCTTGATCCGGGTTTTGTGGATTCGTTGCGCACCCAGGTCGACTTGCAGACCCTTCGCCTAACGGGCGACGGGGAAGAGGACAGCAGCACTACCGCATCCACCGTGGTTGGATTTATGGCGGCCTTTATCATGTATTTATTTATTTTTCTATACGGCAGCATGGTGGTGCGCGGTGTTGTAGAAGAGAAGGCCAGTCGTGTCATGGAAGTTTTGGTGGCCAGCGTCCGCCCCTTCGACCTCATGTTGGGTAAAATACTCGGGATTGCTGCCGTCGGACTCGCACAATTTGTTGTTTGGATAGCCCTCACAGCGGGTTTGGTGGCAATAGCCCAGGCTACGCTATTGGCCGGCGCCCCAACAGCCGATGTGCCCAAGGAGGGCGTGGAAGGTATCATGGCCGGCTTGGGTACGCTTAATCTTCCCTTTCTTTTGTCGCTGTTTCTGTTCTACTTCATCAGTGGCTACCTTTTGTATGCCGCATTGTTTGCCGCTATTGGATCGGCGGTCGATAATGAATCGGACACCCAGCAGCTCATGTTTCCTGTAACCATTCCCATTATTCTGGCCATCATTGTAGCCCAGATGGTGGTTCAAAACCCTGGCTCTCCCCTTTCTTTTTGGTTCAGCATGATCCCCTTTACGGCCCCAATCCTGATGGCTGTTCGTCTGCCTTTTGGGGTGCCGGCCTGGGAATTGGCGCTGTCCATGTCGCTCATGGTGGTAGGTTTTCTGGCGACAACATGGTTGGCCTCACGCATTTACCGGGTTGGCGTGCTCATGTATGGAAAAAAGCCCACCTTTAGAGAGCTGATTCGCTGGATAACCTATAAAATATGAGACAGTTCCCCCTTTTTCTGATCAGTGTAGTTTATGCAGGGCTGTTTCTCTTTCGATTTGAAGCGCTTGGCCAGTCGCCGAATACGCTGTTCCTTCCGGCGCCAAAAGCGGATGTACAGGTGATACACCACAAGGGGTTTTCGTTGGGATATTCAGAGGCGCATGAGCAAGCGAGCTGGGTGGCCTACTTGATGTCGCGCGCGCGACTTATAAAATTGGTTGACCGAGCCGACGATTTTCGCCCGGATCCTTCTGTTCGAACTGGATCATCCACGACGGCCGATTATCAAGGATCGGGTTACGACCGTGGGCACTTGGCGCCGGCTGCGGACATGCACTGGAGTGCGGCCACAATGAGCGAGAGTTTCTTTTACAGCAATATGAGCCCACAGCAACCCGGCTTTAACCGTGGTGTATGGAAGAGACTAGAGGAGTTGTTTCGTGATTGGGCAGGACTCTACGACAGCCTACTGGTGGTTACGGGCCCAGTCCTCTCTCCCGATCTTCCATCTATTGGCCCGAATCGGGTATCGGTACCTGAACGCTATTATAAAGTGGTGGTCGACACCGCCCGAACGCACAGACAGGGTATCGGATTTTTGCTCCCCAACACGTCCTCCCAACGGCCATTGACAGCATTTGTTGTGCCCATAGACAGCGTTGAACGACTCACGGGCCTCGATTTCTTTCATTCATTCCCCGATTTTCTCGAGAAATCACTAGAACATGAGGTGTGTATGAGCTGTTGGGACTGGACCCCCGCACGAATCGCAGCGGATGACTCAGACAACAGCCGAAGCGCGGGAGCGGAAGTTGCCCAATGCAAGGGAACCACAAAATCCGGTAATCGATGTAGAAATAGTACCCGCAGTTCTTCGGGCTATTGCCACCTGCACGATTAGCGCGAGGAAGCCACTCTGATTAGTGCGAGGAAGCCACTCTGATTAGTGCGAGGAAGCCACTCTGATTAGCGCGAGGAAGCCACTCTGATTAGTGCGAGGAAGCCACAAACGCGAAGAGCTCTTTCTGGGTCGACTGTTGATGGTCGTCGGCATACCACTTATGCAGCCATTCACTGTAGTTTCCAGCCGTTTCGGGATTTGATTTGAGTCGAACAACCAGGTCTTGGGCGGCTTTTGGCCGAGGCCCCCAACTGCCCAAAACCTCAAATTGATCGTTCAATTGGATGATTTTAGGCACACTTCGGCTGCCGTTGGTTAGGAAGTCATCGATCAGCTCAGGGTGTTCATCGCGAAAAACAACACGGGTTTCGAGGGCACCCTCCGAAGCATTCGTGATCGACTCAATTACGGGGGTGATTTGTGCCGCATCACCGCACCAGAATTCACTGATCACCAGCCAATACCGCTTATTTTTAGAATCAAATTCGTTTCCCTCCTCTGGTTGATTTCCTTTTGGCGTCGAAAAAAAAGCGCGTAACGAATTGATGTTGTCTGATTCTAGTCGAATCGTTTTTCTCAACCTTTTCACGCGCTGGTTGTTAATGCCGTAATAGGCTAAATAGGGGTCGTCGGCTTTGGGTTCAAATGCCATAAGCGCGTCGAGGTATGCGCCTATCGGCATTGCAAGCTGCCAGTAATGTTGGATGGATGGTATTTGTTGGATGGATTCTGTGCTTTGGTTCATAAAAATAATCAGGTCAAAGGTGCCAAAAATAATGTATCTTTAAACCTTTTGCTTATCCTTTAGTCTATTGCCCCGAAACTTAAATTTATGCTTATGAAAAAACTATCTTTATTGACCGTATTTACTTTGATGGTGGGTATGGCTTTTGGCCAAATGTGGCCAAGTTCTGGACCACTCGTTCAAATTTCTGGGATCGTCACGGATACGGCCGGATTGCCCGTGCGCCATGTAACGGTGGCCGCCCTTGATACATCTGCGATGCCCCCCATTTTTATGTCCGTGTCCTCAAGCCATACAGGGCAGTATTACCTCTCGCTTCGGGGCCGAAATGGTGGAGGCACATTTCACCTACGTGCCGTTGATTGTGCGGGCAACATTTACAGCAACAGCGTCACGTACACCAACAGCGCCCAGTTTCAACGAAACTTCACTGTATCTTGTCGTTTCCCTTCTCCCGGTGGCCCTGGAGGCCCTGGTGGTCCAAACCCTCCGCATCCTCCCGTAGCACGCCCTTGCCACGCCAATTTTGCAGCCCTCCCCGACACCGGACTGGGTGTGCGTTTATTGCCGCACATGCGCGACAATTCGCTCACATATTCATGGAGTTTTGGTGACGGAAACACATCCAGCAGCATGTTGGCTAGTCACCAGTACGCTGCAGCAGGCACGTACACAGTAACCTTGGTGGTCAGCCGAACCTCACCGGCTTGTTCAGATACTGAAAGTCGCGTGGTCAATATCCCGCTTTCACCCATTGTGAATCCACCGGTAAACCATTGTTTTTCTCGTTTTGATGCGCGCACCGACACCACATTGACCGTTTCTTTAAGGGCGCGCAATATGGATACTACTGCCACATACAGCTGGGATTTTGGTGATGGCAGCACGGGCTCAGGGAGAATCGTTTCCCATACTTATGCCGCATCAGGGGTGTATGTCGTTCGATTGGCTGTGAGCAATGCAGCCGGCACTTGCAGCGACACATCACGTGCCCGTGTATCGGTTCCCCGTTCGAGACGTGGACATCCACCCATTCACCCTGCTGTTTGTAATGCATCCTTCCGCTACCGTACAGATAGCTTGCCTTTGAGCTATCGTTTTATTCCTCGCTATGTTAATCCACGACTCCAGTACACTTGGAATTATGGTGATGGAACAACAGGTAGTGGCTTTATGGGTGCCCACACCTATGCGGCCTCAGGCACGTACGTAGTGTGTTTATCTGTTGCCGACTCTGCGGGTAATTGTTCAAACCAGCGTTGTGATACCATCGTTGTATCTGCTCCAACGCCAAATCCAACGCCTCGTGTTGCGGGGAATACCACTGCCAATAGCCTCACTTTAGCGGCGTATCCCAACCCAATGAGCGATCAGTTGAGCGTAGTTTTCCATGCGGTTGAGTCTGGATCAGCTACTGTATACATCCATGATTTAGCCGGACGTTTGGTCATTGATCGCGCCGTTACGGCCCAACAAGGAGCCAACAAATTCGAGATGAGCGTTACCAGTTTGGTTCCCGGATCTTATTTGATGACAGTTACCACTGGCAGCCAGCGTGAGTGGTTGCGTTTGGTGAAGCGTTGAAATGGAGTTCAGGTTGATTGAATGATGAGCCCTGCGCGAAAGCGCGGGGCTTTTTCATTATAACCGCGCGTTTATTTCATTATAGGAAAGGGGTGCTTAATTCTCGGTAGAATAGCCCATTTTGCGGGCATATTGACCTATTTGGTCTTTCATCAGCTTGCGGGCACGGTGTAAACGCGAGCGAACGGTGCCAATAGGGATTCCGATGATTTTAGACATTTCTTCATAAGTGAATTCCTCGATGTCGCTCAGCAAGAGAATTAGACGAAAATCGACGGGCAGGCGATTCAAGGCAATGGTCATTTCGTCGCCCAGCATTTTACCGAAAATTTCATGGCGTAAGTCGGATGTATGATGAAGCAATCGTTCATCGGCAATCTGCCATGATTCTGTTTCCTCATATTCCAGTGCTTCAGGCTTTCGGCTGCGGCGGCGATAACCGTTGATGAAGCTGTTTTTCATGATGCGAAACAGCCAGGCCTTGGCATGGGTGTTGGCCTGATAACTTCTAAACGACTTCAGCGCTTTTTCGTAGGTCTCCTGCAGCAGGTCATGGGCATCGTCCTCGTTCAGCGAAAGACGATATGCGAAGTTATAGAGCGAGGTCATATGCGGATAGAACTCCGAATTGAAAAGCCGGTTGGCTTCATCGGCGTTGTGGTCGCGCAGCGACAAATCGTCGAGCTCTTGTTCTTCTGTGATCATGCTATTTTTCGATTCCGCAATCTAATCATTGCCGATTAATTAACGAACATCAGACGAATAATTGTGCCAAGGTTTAAAAACCTGTCAGCTTGTCAAAATTTCCGAGTTATTCCCCAGTGGTGAACTTTCCCCTCCGGTTTGATACGCTATTCGAAGGGTGTGCTGAATCCAGAAATGACAGGGTTCATCTTGTCTTTTTCCGACAAGAGGGGTTGTTCGATGCCCCATTGAATATTGAGGTCGGGGTCATCCCATGCCAATCCACCTTCAGAGGCCTGGTGGTAGGGCGCAGTGCATTTATAGAGGAACAAGGTATTGTCGCTCAGGGTGAGAAAGCCATGAGCAAATCCAGGCGGAATCCACAGCATGAAGTGGTTTTCTCCCGATAAGGTAACGCTGTAGTGTTGGCCAAATGTCGGTGATGAGCGGCGCAGGTCAACCACCACATCGAGCACAGATCCTTGGGCCACGCGTACCAATTTGCCTTGAGCGAAAGGGGGCCGCTGGAAATGAAGACCTCGAAGAATACCCTTGGATGAGCGCGATTCGTTGTCCTGCACAAATTCATCCAAAATGCCGATGCTGTGCATGGCCCCACGGTTGAAACTCTCAAAGAAGTGACCTCGGGGGTCGTGAAAAACCCGAGGCTCCAAGAGAAGCAGGCCATCAAATGGTTCTTCAACAATCCGCATGGTGGTAATGGGATGCTATTTGATTGTTTGGTATTAACCCAACCACTTGTAGGTGAGCAAATAAACTCCAGCACCTGCGACATAACCAATCAGGGCATATAAAGATATTTTCTTGGCATACCACATAAAATCGATTTTCTCCATGCCCATAACAGCTACACCGGCTGCAGAACCGATGATGAGCGCGCTTCCTCCGGTACCCGCACAATACGCCATAAATGCCCACATCCAATGGTCTGTGGGATAGGCTGTCATGTCGTACATTCCCATACTGGCCGCCACCAGTGGAACGTTGTCGACTACCGCTGAAAGAAGACCAATGATGAACACGATGACTTTCATGTTGCCTAATGTTGAATCGAGCCACTGTGCAACGTGCGTGAGAATGTGCGCACTTTCTAAGGCAGAAATGGCGAGTAATATGCCTAAGAAAAACAAAACGCTGGAGGTGTCAATTTTACTGAGGGCGTGAATGGCGGAATAGGGTTTCTTTTCTTCCTCATTCTTATCGATATGAATCCATTCCGAAGCCACCCAAAGCACGGCAAGCCCCAATAGAATGCCCAAATAAGGGGGCAAGTGGGTAACGCTTTTGAAAATGGGGACAAAAACCAATGCGCCTACACCCAAGAAAAGCATAATTCGGCTCCCTTTCACGACTTCTGCCTCATCTGCTGCCTCATAATCGTAGGAGGCGCGGGTTACAGATCCCCGTAATTGCGCAGCCAATGCAACCATAGGAACCACTAAACAAACAATTGATGCAAGAAATGTGGTTTTCATGATATGACCCGCGGTGATTTGTCCACCAATCCAAAGCATGGTGGTGGTGACGTCGCCGATGGGCGACCAGGCTCCCCCGGCGTTTGCCGCAATGATGACCATCCCAGCAAATAATTTTCGTTGTTGCGCGTCATGCACCAACTTCCTCAGTAAGCTGACCATCACGATGGAAGTTGTTAAGTTGTCGAGTACGGACGATAAGAAAAAAGTAACTATGCAGATGATGATTAACAAGGTCGAAGCATCTTTGGTCCGGATGCGGTTGGTGATGACTTTAAATCCCTGATGCGCATCGACCAATTCAACGATGGTCATGGCTCCCAAAAGGAAAAACAGGATTTCAGCCGTTTTGCTGAGGTGGTGTGCCAATTCGGCAGAAACAAATTTCTGGAAGAGTTGCTCGGTAGAGAGCAAGCTTAAATCAATTTGCTTGAGTTTTAGGCTTTCAACAAACTGAATCCAATGGATATTGTTGAAGAACTCAGCCGAAGGGGGCAACAAGATGAAAATGCTCCAACAAATTACGGCGGTGAGCAGCGCTGGTGCCGTTTTATTGATCTTGAGCGGGTGCTCGAATACAATGGCTAAGTAGCCAAGAACGAAAGTGATTAGGAGTAGTGCATCCATAATTCAAATTTACCCCGCAAAAGTACCTTATTTTTGTGCAACTTACCCACCTAAATCCGTTATTTTAAGGTTTTATGGCATACAAACGAACATGAGCAATCCATCCGATTCTTCGGGCCATTCGACCTTCGAAGAACTGCATTCGCAGATCAGCGAATATTTGAAAAGAATTGAGGAAAATAACAATCCTGGTGAACCGCCAGGAGCCTTGAAGGACGCTCATGACGGGTTAAATAAGGGCCCACATGACGATTCAAAAAACACGGTCGCCTCAGCAGAATTAGGTGCAATGGATGTTTGGGTTCAGCGGATGACTTTGGCCCTCAGCGATGCGCCGGATGAAGAACAGCGTTCGGCCCTTCGAAAAATAGCGGAATTTTTGGAGGGGTCCGCGCACCGGATTCTGATCGTGCATGGTGCGGCGGGTACGGGAAAAACCAGTTTAATGAAGGGCTTGGTGCATGGACTGCGGAAAGCAGGGCGGAAAGCGTTCCTACTGGCCCCAACAGGGCGGGCGGCGAAGGTTTTGGCCCGCCGGTCCGGTTGCCCTGCGGCCACCATCCACAGCCACATCTATAAGCTGGATGAGGTTAAAGATGCTAAGGGTAACATCAAGGAATTGCGTTTCCAGTTGAAGGAGTATGATCTTTTGCAGCCGGCATTGTTCGTGGTAGATGAAGCTTCCATGCTCGGCCGGCAGCCTCAAAGCGATGGCGCTTTTCGTTCGGCTGGCGTTCTTTCCGACCTGATTCGTCATGTGTTTGAGGCGCCTGTTAACAATAAGCTGATTTTGGTGGGTGATCCCTATCAATTGCCTCCGGTTGGAGAGTCCCGCGCGGTTGCGCTCAACGCTGAAACGTATAAACCATTTCAACTGGAATCGATTGAGGTTGGATTGCAGGTGGTGAAGCGTCAATCGGCATACTCTGCGATACTGCAATTGGCATCGGCGTACCGCTCGGCCATGGAGTTTACCGATGGCAGCGGACCCATCTGGCCCGAAACTTTCGACAGACCTGGGGCAGACTCAGGCATCACGGAGCTGCCTGATACGCGAACAGCTGCGGTTTTGTTTGCCGAAGCCTATCGACGTGATCCACAGGGGGTCATTTTCTTGTGCGTGAGCAACGGCTGGGCCAATACCCTGAATCGCCGCATCCGGTCGTTGCTGTACCCCGATGCCGGGGCGCTGCCATTGATGGATGAATGGCTAATGGTGGTGCGCAACCATTACCTTAAAGCACAGGAATTTGTGGCCAATGGGGAAATGGTGCAGGTAAAGCATATGGTTGAACAGGAAGATCAAGTGGCTGGATTTCGGTGGGCCGATGTGCGGGGTGTTTATCAGGATTTATCGGGAGAGGACCGGAATTTATCGGCCACTCTTTTGTTGGATTTGTTGAACAGTAAGTCGGCCGGACTCGATACGGTATCGTGGCAGCGACTATGGGCGGCTCGACAAGGGGGAAAGGGGTATAACATGCGCGATCCGTATCTCAATGCGCTTCATGCCAAATACGCATATGCCGTTACAGGTCACAAGGCCCAGGGGGGAGAGTGGCCAACAGTTTTTGTGTTGATGGAGGGTCCTTATGGCACCCGCGACGCACATTTGAGGTGGCTTTATACGGCGGTCACCCGCGCGCGCGAAAACCTCTTCCTGGTTCCCCCCCGTTAGAGGTTTTTTTCGTATCTTTGCGGTTTTCTTGTTATAAACGCCAAATTCTTTCGTCACAAAGCCAAATTCGTTCGTCATAAAGCTTCGATTGTTACAAAATTTTGTTCGTCATAAAGCCAAATTCGTTCGTCACAAAGCTCCGTTCGTCATAAAGCTCCGTTCGTCACAAAGCCATGCCACCCGCTCGAGGAAGTTCTGCCAGTCCGCACCACGCCACCCAGCTGTTTAGCGGGGATGCCACCCGCGCCTTGGGTGAACGCATCGCTGCCTCATTCGGGTCGCCATTGGGCGCCATGGAGGTGATGCGCTTTAGCGATGGCGAGTTTCAGCCGTGCATCAACCAATCTGTCCGTGGTTCGGATGTGTTTCTGATTCAAAGCACTTTCGCGCCGAGCGATAATCTCATGGAGCTGTTGCTGATGATTGATGCGTGTAAGAGGGCATCAGCGCACTACATAACGGCGGTGATTCCCTATTTTGGTTTGGCTCGCCAAGACCGCAAAGACAAACCGCGGGTGCCGATAGCCTCGCGCTTGGTGGCTGATATGCTTACCGCGGCAGGCGTTACACGGGTCATGACCATGGACCTTCACGCACCGCAAATTCAGGGCTTTTTCAACGTTCCTGTCGATCACCTCGATGCAACAACTATTTTTATTCCGTACATCAAGCAACTAAAGCTCGATAATCTCATCATTGCCGCACCCGATATGGGCGCGACGCCAAGGGCTAAATTGTTCTCTAAATTGCTGGATTGCGATATGATTGTGTGCGACAAAACCCGTACACGGGCGAATGTGGTGGAGCGAATTAATGTCATTGGCGACGCGCGCGACAAAAATGTGGTGATTGTGGATGATCTTGTGGATACCGCCGGAACGATTGGAAAAGTCGCGGAGGAAATCATGAAACAAGGCGCCCTGAGCGTGCGTGCGGTGGCCACCCATCCTGTACTTTCGGGCAAAGCATACGATAACATCAACGCATCGGCCTTAACCGAGTTGGTGGTGACGGATACCTTACCTCTGCGTGGGGTTTCGCCGAAGATCAAGGTGCTCACGGTTGCCGACCTCTTTGCACGATCGATCCGCAGCGTTAAGGAATTTAGTTCCATCAGCCACCTTTTTGAAGTTACTGTCAAACAGTTATAAACCAATTTTTAATTTTTTAAACCCAAATCCATGAAAACCATCAACTTGAGCGGCTCCCTCCGTGGGGGCGTAGGGAAGTCAGATGCCAACCAGTTGCGCGCCGAAGGCAGGGTGCCTTGCGTGCTGTACGGGGGCGCTGAACAAATTCACTTCTGGGCCTATGGCTATGATTTGAAATCGGTATTGTTCACACCCGATACGTACCGGGTGCATCTCGACATTGACGGACGGAAATTTGAGGCCATTGTTCAGGAGGCGCAGTTCCATCCCCTGAATGAAGCCATGATGCACGTCGATTTCTTTTTGTTGCAGGCCGGAAAATCCATTAAGCTGGAGCTTCCTCTCGAGTTTGTAGGTGTATCGCCTGGGGTAAAGGCGGGCGGTAAGTTCGCAGCCCGTGTTCGTCGCGTTAAAGTGAAGGGCAACCCCGATCATTTACCCGCCACCGTGCAGGTTGATATATCCAAACTTGATCTTGGGGGTGTGGTGCGCGTTAAGGACATTCCTACCGAGAACTACGCGATTTTGGATGCCCCGAATAATCCTGTGGCCAGTGTCATCATTCCACGTGGATTGAAGGGACAGGCTGCCGGATAAAGATCACCCCCTCAGTAGGTCGTGAAATTTTTGGTCGTAGGTTTGGGTAATCCGGGTGCGGAATATGCCCAAACACGCCACAACATCGGTTTTATGATACTCGACGCGTTGGCGTCGGTTGGGGGTACGGCCCCCGTCACTTTTGAATCAGGCCGATATGGTTGGCACGCTGAGCTGCGTTGTGCGGGTCATCAATTGCTGCTACTGAAGCCATCGACTTATATGAATTTGAGTGGTCAGGCGGTGCGTTATTGGCTGGGTGTAGAGAAGCTGGGGGTTGAGCAGCTGTTGGTACTCACCGATGATCTGAGCTTGCCGGTGGGACGGCTCAGGTTGAGGGGGCAGGGAAGCGCGGGTGGGCATAATGGACTCGCGCACATCGAGGAAACTTTGGGAACTCAGGCCTATGCTCGTGTTCGCTTTGGCATTGGATCTGATTTTCCGAAGGGTCGGCAGGTCGACTACGTCTTGGGGTCGTTCGGATCTGAGGAATGGCCAGAGGTTACTGATGGAATCGACCGCAGCGTAGCCTTGGTTCGGATGTATGTGGCACGCGGATTATCGCACACCATGAGCCTGTTTAACAAAGGGTAGTCGGGAGAATCGTCGTTGATTTCGATAGAAATAACCGTTGACTTTAAAGGAATCAACGGAGAATCATGATGGACCCAGTCAGTGTTCGCTCAGCCTCACCTGGATTTTTATAGGTTAACCGATAGGTGTAGGTGCCATTCGGACAATCAGAATCCTTAAAGCTGCCGTCCCATGATTCCGATTGATCTACGGATGCAAATACTCTTTGCCCCCAACGGTTGTAGATTTCGATCTTGTATGTTTTCCACGTACAAATGGCGATGGGCTGGAAGCGGTCATTGACTCCATCGGAATTCGGCGTGAAGACATTGGGAATTGTTGGGATGCAAGGGTCTTCTTCTTTCGGGCAATCGTCTATGGTCAATCGAAGTGAGCTGGTGTCATTACCGCAGGCAAATGTGGAGATGCAAAGGACATCATAACTGCCTGTCGATGAAAAGGTATGGGTCGGGTTGGGGGAAGTCGACATATTATTGGAGCCGCTATTGGGGTCGCCAAAATTCCAATGGTAGGCGGTGACGGTTTGGCCAGCGCTGAGGGAGAATGCGTACTGCAAATCTGTACAGGTATCTGGTACTACACGTCCGATTTGCGCTTGTAAATCACCCGAAAGAATATTTAGGTTCAGAATCCGTATGCTGTCGCAACCGCTGATTGTTGTAATGGTGTCGCTGTAGGTTCCACTTTGGGTGTAGAGGGTGCCCCAAGGCGCGGTATAATTGATGCAAGCGGTAATGTTCTGGGTGTTTACCGAGCCTCCCGGACTGATAACGATGGTGTCTATTGCAATGAAGGGTAGGCAATTGATGGAGAATGCGTAGAATATTTCATAGGTTCCAGGTATACTATTGTTGAGGTTAACCACACCCGTGGCGGCATCGATCGATAAGCCAGGAGGGTTAGCGTAGAATGTCCCGCTAGAGTTTCCTTGTAGTATGGGTGAAAGGGTGCCCGTTGAAGTACAGAATGGTCCGGGGGGGTAGTTGATGCTCGCGGAGGATGTGTTGTTAGGGCCGCAGCAATTTCCAGTTAGCCCACTCACACGATAAGGTGTAGTATCACTCCAGCAGCAATACTGAACGGTTAGTCCCCTCAAACTACCCCCGAATCGGGTCTGAAAATGGTCCACAACCTGATCGATGGTATTGCAGCCTCCTTGGTACGAATTGGCATCGCAGGTAGCCAGACATATGATGCCTGTATTGTTGCCGTTGGGCAAATTCAGTATGTTGTTGGGGTTGGGTGGACTGATGATCCCTACGGGTGGTGCAAATGAAATGGATGTTATGGATGGGCTCACCCCAGAAATGCTGGAGGCCGAAATGGGAAATCCGCAGTGGTTGTTCAATTGGGCTGAATTGAAGCCGGCATAATAGACCTCAGTTACGCAGGCTGAGAAAGGGCCAGTGATGGTTACCTGGACGGGTTCGTAGGTGCAAATACCCAGGCGCAGGTTGGGTATGTTTTGGTCTATTATGATGCGGAGTTTACCGCCATCGTAGTTGGCAAACATCATCCAGTTGCCGTTGGAGTCGCAACTCACCGGGGGGTTCTGTGCCTGTGCCGGGCTGAAGAGGCAAAATACCCCGAGAAAAAGGCAGATAACAGTGCGTCGAATGAGATTATTTCGGACCTGAAAATGCATCAAATGGATCATGAAAATACAAGTTGTATAATGATCAGGAGGCACTAACAACGCAAAAATGGGTGCTTTTGTTTGTCTATAGAATTAAAGCAGTTCGCCGGCAGAGGGTTGACGCGACCGCAGCCAGTGGGGCTTGAGCAGGGCAATGAGCAAGGTGGCTAGACTGAGCAGGCTGAGGGCGATACTGGAGGCAAAACTAATCCGCTCGCTCTTCTGGTAGGTGGCCGGCTCAAATCGAAATTCAATAGCGTGGGTTCCGGCGGGTAATTCTAATCCCCTAAACGTATAATTGACCCTTTTGTGCGGCACAGCTTGCCCATTGAGGTAGGCATTCCATCCTTTGTCGTAGTACATTTCGGAAAACACGGCAAATTGTTTCGTGCTTCCTGTGAAGGCGTAACGGAGGGTGTCGGGATGGTATGAAGTGAGCTGAATAGAAGCCGTGCTGTCGTTTGCATATGAGGCTGCCAGATCGTCTGATAATTCGCGGTTGATGACTACGGTAGAACGCAGGTCGACCACACCCAAGGTATCCACTTCTTGCTGTGGCGTTTGGCAGGTGAGTACGTTGTTCACCAACCAAGCTGGCCCATAGGCTTGTGGGCGAAGCTGCGCCATAGGTGCCCCCCCTTCGGTGGGTATGATGACCCAACGGGTGTTGAAGGCATTGAGAAGGCCTTCATTCATGGTTTCGAGCCATTTAACCTTCACATCTTCATAGCGACTCAGTTTGGCCGGGCTGTATCCCCCCACTGATTTATGGAAATATGATGCGCGGTTTTCATTAAATGGATTTCTATTGCCCATGTCGAGCACCCGGTAATGGGGGTTGGTGTCTTGGAGGATGGTTTGGTCGGCAGCGGTGGGTTCGAAGGGCTGACGGGTTAGACGGGCATTTTGAAAATCATCGGAATTTAGGTATCGGCGGTCGGTAACCCATAAGTCGATGGTGTTCGCGGCCAATAGAATCCAGATCATGCTTTGGGTCGATATACGCTTCTTCATGTGGTAGAAGAGGGTTGCGGCACCAATGGCAATCAGGAAGAGCGATTTGAAGGCATCGCGGCGCACCATGGAGGCGCGGTCTTCCATAAGGGCATCTACTAATCCCGGGATGTTGTTGAAGTTGCTGTCGGCCTCAGTGTCGAAACCCAGAAATAGGCCAGGCATCACCAAGAAAATAAGGCAAAAGCCGCCTGTAACTAGGGCGGCATAGCGCAATCCCTTGTAGAGCTTTTCTTCAGGAATTTGTTGCAGTTCAATCCTACGAAGCAAGAGCACGGCCATTAAGGGCACGGCGAGCGATGCAATCACCAAACTCATCGCCACCGCACGAAATTTGTTATAGTAGGGCACGTGATTAAAAAATAGGTCAGTAACCAGTTCGAAGTTCTTTCCCCAACTCAGAACGATAGACAGCAGGGCTGCTGCGCCCAACCACCAGCGGGCGGGTCCCTCATATACGATGAGTCCCAACACAAACAGGAAGATCATTAAGGCACCGAAATAGGTGGGGCCACCCACGCCCGGCTGATCGCCGAAGTAGGTTGGTGCATTTTCTACGAAGTTGGTTGCAGCCCGACGGTCTACACCCGCTTGTTCCAAAACCTCATAGGTCTGGCTGCCCTTACCGAGAGGACTCTGAGAGGCGCCACCATAGAAATTGGGGATCAGCAGGGTGAAGGTTTCTCCAACGCCATAGCTCCATCTCAAGGCATATTCTTTGTCGAGTCCGTCTCCACCAGACTCTTCCCCAGCTTGCCGTTTTAATTCTGAGCCGCCGCGCATGGATTCTTTGCTGTATTCACTGGTGATGGTGAATTGGCTATAATTCGCACCCACAGCCAGGCCTACTGATGCCAAAGCGAGCACGGAGGCTGTGGCGAAACGGGGGATTTGCTTGCTCTTTATGGCTTTCACCGCTTCAACGATGCCAAAAATGATCACCAGCATGCCCATATAGTAGGTGATTTGATAGTGATAACTGGCCAGTTGCATGGCCATGGAAAAGGCCAACAGCGCACTGCCCGCCAGGAATTGTCCCCTAAAAAGAACCACTAAACTTCCGACCACCAGGGGCATGTAGGCAATAGCCCAGGCTTTGGTGATGTGGCCCGCATCGATGATGATGAGGTTGTAGCTCGATAATGCATAAGCTAAGGCTCCGAGTATAGCAGTCCACATGCCCACCCCCATCATCAGAAGCATCAGATAGAAGCCTGCCATCAGCAAAAAAAGGCATTCGGCCGGCCTGGGCAGCCAGGAGGTGGTGAGTGCATGGGCTTTTGTGATCCACATGCTCGGGTATTCCATTTGGATTTGATAGGCAGGCATCCCACCGAACAATATTCCGGTCCATTTGGGCATCACACCGTCCTGTTTTTTATAGGCCTGGAGTTCGCGCGACATGCCATCGACTTGGGTCATATCCTCCATACGCAGGGTTTTGCCTTCAAGCAAGGGTGATGCATACAGAAATGCGAGGCCCACGAAGGCAAGCATCACGAGCAGGTGTGTTCCGATTGTTTTAAGTGTTGGGTTCATTGAGATTTATTTAATTTCTTCGTAGTCGACATATTCCCCATCGTCGGGGTTGTAGCGAGTTTCGGGCGGGGGATTGCCTTTGATGTGCACACTACCCTCCGGATGCTCCGGACGCTGATGGGGCGTGGCCATACCCGACATATTGGTGAGGCGTTTTACAAGGTATCGCAGGGCAAATGGCAATAAAATCCGTCCCAGCAAGCCGAGCAGCCACAGCACGAGAAATAGGATGAGCAGAAATTTTAAGAATGCCACGGGTCAAAAATAACCAAATATCATGTGGAGATGGATACAGGAAGGATGAGGCGAAATAGGCTGCCTTGCCCGAGCGTGGATTCAAGCGTTATTGTGCCTCGATGAAGCAGGGCAATACGGGCTGATAGGGGCAGCCCGAGCCCGTGTCCGGGTATATGATCGGCGCCCTCCTCGTTGCGCTCCTCCTCGTTGCGCCCCCCCTCCTCGTTGCGCTCCTCCTCGTTGCGCCCCCCCTCCCGGCGCTCCACCTCGTTGCGCCCCCCCTCCCGGCGGCCCTCTATACGCGTTTGCACGCCGCGCTGGAAGGGTTCAAAGATGATTTCTTGCTCTTCTTTTGGGATGCCCGGCCCCTGGTCTTTCACTTCAACAACCAAATCGCCTTCTGAACGGATCAATTTCACCTCCACCGGGCGTGATTGGCCGTATTTGAGGGCATTTTCAACCAGGTTGCGTAGGGCAATAATCAAGAGCGGTTCATCGCCCTTGGTACTGAGTGCCTCTTCATTCTCGAGTTTTTCGTCTATCTGCCAGCTCAGATTATGGAATTCGGGGTGGCTTTGGAGGGGTTCAAGGGCTTTGAACAGAATTTCCGCTAGGTTAACGGGCATTTGGGGATGGCGGCCTTCCCGCATGCGTGTTTCCATATCCGCCAGCAAGAGCAAATGGTTGGTGGTGGTGGTTAAATCCTGTACTTGAGATTTTAAGCGATGGAGTTCGTTCCGAAGGGTTTCGTAATTGCTCTCCTTCATCAGCAATACATCTAGCCCCATGTGCATGGCCGCCAGTGGCGTGCGCAGTTCGTGTGAGGCATTGGAGATGAGGTTTTTTTGCGCCTGAAAGGCTGTTTCTATGCGTCGGAGCAGATCATTGAAGGCGGTAACAAGCTCTTCGAGTTCGTCGCGACTGCCTGTGGGGGATAAACGTGCTGATGGTTCTGTGCTGCTGATGGTTTTGGCAGAACGAATGATGTTCCGGATGGGAAGAAGCGCCCTGCCGGAATACCAATAGGCCAGGCCCCACAGCAGCGGCAGGCTCAGCAACAGCACCCAGAGCAGGGTATGTTGAAGGGTTCTAAGTCTTGATAGGCCTTCATCGTCGCACGCTACACTGAATGCCACGAGTCCGTTGTATTCGTCGACCATGTGTAGCCCAGCCATTTCCCGTCCATCGCTCAGGATGAAGTGGGTTTTGGTGTTCTTCCGGACGGCTTCTACATCCTCTTTTGAGGGCTTCCATTGCGTGTTAGCGTTGGGGTAGATCAGTTCGTTTTCAAAAGTAAACAAATAGAGTTCTGCGTTGGGGAGCACATCGGCGCGGTACTCCTGGAATGGATTTGTTCCGGCTTGAGCGCCCTCAAATTCGAAGTGAATGATGGTGCGGTTGCGGGCGTTGCTGAGCAGGAGTTGCGTGAATTGTTTGCGACGACCGGCGGCTTCGAACCAATAGACCGTGGAGAAAGACAAGGCAAGCAGTCCGGCGGTAAGTGCCACCATACGAAGGGTTAGCCTGCTGCGGATGCGCATGATGGGTTCAGAGGTCGAATCGGTAGCCCATCCCGATTTGGGTATGTATGAGACGTGGATGAAAATCCTTGTCGATCTTCTTTCTGAGGAAGTTCACATATACATCCACAACATTGGTCTGTGTATCGAAGTGGATGTCCCAAACGGCTGCGGCTATTTGTTGCCGACTAATGACTTTGCCCTGATTGCGCATCAGGTATTCCAACAGGTTGAACTCCTTGGCAGTTAGGGCAATTTCGGTTTCGTCGCGAAAGGCCACTTTTCTGTTGAGGTCGAGCGTTAAGTTGGCGAGTTTGAGTTCTTCTGCGCTTGTTTCGATGGGTTCGGCACGGCGCAACAAGGCCCGGAGGCGGGCGTCGAGTTCGCGCAAATCCGGGGGTTTTACCATATAGTCGTCGGCCCCTGCTTTCAATCCCTCAATTTTCTGGTCGATACCCCCTAAGGCGGTCAATATGAGGATGGGTAATTTGGGATTCGATTGTCTGATGGACCGACAAACATCCATGCCATTCATTCCGGGCAGGTTGAGGTCGAGGACCAAGAGGGGGTATTGACCCGTAACGGCCATATCCAATGCCCGCGTGCCGGTTTTGGCCAAGGAAACTTGATAGCCCATGAGGTCTAGTCCATCCTTCAGACCAGTCGCGAGGTTAGCGTCATCTTCCGCTACAAGTACTTTAATTTTTGGAACCCGCATAAGACCATGCAATTTAACGACTTAAGTACATGGATTTACGCTTGTAGAGATCGCGGAAATAAGGATCGCGTAAGTCTTTGATGAAACGGATGGCCTCGCCTGTGGATTTCATTTCCGGTCCAAGTTCTTTGTTGACGCCAGGAAACTTATTGAAGCTAAATACGGGTTCTTTGATGGCCCATCCCGATAATTTTCGTTCGAAGGGGTGATCGGCCAGTGTAGAGGATTCGAGCATGATATGCGTCGCGATATTCACAAATGGCACGTCGTAGGCCTTGGCTAAGAATGGAAGGGTTCGTGAGGCGCGTGGATTGGCCTCAATTACATAAACCACATCATTTTTGATGGCGAATTGTACGTTCATCAGGCCGCGAATGTTCAGTGCGAAGGCAATTTTTCGGGTGTATTCCTCTATTTGGGTTACCACCAATGGAGAGAGGCCGAAGGGTGGCAGGACCGCGTTGGAATCGCCCGAATGAATACCCGCTGGTTCAATATGCTCCATGATACCGCAGATGGCAACATCGTTTCCGTCACAAATACAATCGGCCTCGGCCTCCATGGCACGGTCGAGGAAGTGGTCGATGAGAATGCGATTACCCGGAATTTTCCGCAACAAGTCAACGACCGCCGTTTCGAGCTCTTCCTCGTTGATCACGATACTCATGCCCTGCCCGCCCAATACATAACTTGGGCGAACCAGCACAGGGTAACCGACATTTCGGGCGATTTCGAGTGCTTCCTCAGCGGTTTCGGCCACTCCATAGCGCGGATAGGGGATGTCGAGTTCGTGCAGCAAGTCACTGAAGCGACCCCGATCCTCGGCCAGATCCATGTTGGGGAAGCTGGTGCCAATAATTCGAATACCGTGTTCGTGCAGTCGCTCGGCTAACTTCAGTGCGGTTTGTCCGCCCAATTGAACGATTATCCCAACGGGCTGTTCGTGTTCGATGATGTCGAGTAAATGTTCCCAGAAAACAGGCTCGAAATAGAGTTTATCGGCCATGTTGAAATCGGTACTCACCGTTTCCGGGTTGCAATTCACCATAATAGCCTCATAGCCCGCCTCCCGTGCCCCGAGTAAGCCGTGCACACAGGAGTAATCGAATTCTATGCCTTGGCCGATGCGGTTTGGACCCGAGCCCAACACGATGATCTTCGGGCGATCTGTTCGAATAGACTCATTTTCTTGATCGTATGTACTGTAGAAATAGGGCGTTCGGGCCTCAAACTCGGCAGCGCAGGTGTCGACCATCTTCCAAACCCTACGAAGACCGAGTGAAAGGCGTTTGGCCCGAACCTGGTCTTCCGAAACGGGATCGCCCAATTGCTTGGCGATTTGCAGGTCGGAAAAACCATTTCGTTTGGCTTCTTCCCACAATTCATAGGGGATGGTGTCCAGGGTATAGGACCGGATGGCTTTGGCCAGGTCCACCAAATGCTGGATTTCGCGGAGGAACCACGGGTCGATGGCCGTGGCTTTTTCGACGGATTTGAGGGGCACACCCAATGCGAGGGCGTCATAGACATGAAATACACGGTTCCAGCTGGGATGCTCCAGGCTGTGCATGATGGGATCGGGCTTGCGCTCCTCTTTTCCGTCGGCTCCCAATCCGGCCCTGCCAATTTCAAGGCTTTGGCAGGCTTTCTGGAGTGCTTCATTGAAGCTTCGCCCGATGCCCATGACTTCTCCCACCGATTTCATTTGAAATCCAAGCCGCAGATCAGAGCCTGGAAATTTGTCGAAGTTCCATTTCGGGATTTTAACGATGACATAATCGAGGGTAGGCTCAAAAAAGGCCGAACTGCTCATGGTGATTTGGTTGGGCAGTTCATCGAGGCGGTAGCCGATGGCCAGTTTGGCCGCTATTTTGGCAATAGGGTATCCGGTGGCCTTTGAGGCGAGGGCCGAGGAACGCGAAACACGGGGGTTGATTTCGATGGCGATGAGTTCTTCAGTCTCGGGGTTCATGGCGAATTGCACGTTGCATCCCCCCGAGAAATGGCCAATGGCCCGCATCATGCGAATGGCCTGGTTGCGCATATCCTGAAAAGCGGTGTCACTGAGGGTCATGGCGGGAGCCACGGTGATGCTGTCCCCTGTGTGTATGCCCATGGGGTCGAAGTTCTCGATGGTGCAAATGATGCAGACGTTGTCGGCAGCATCGCGCAGCAGTTCGAGTTCGAATTCTTTCCATCCCAGAACAGCCTTATCGATCAGTACTTCGTGGGTGGGCGAGGCATCGAGTCCACGGATGAGGGCCGCTTCGAATTCTTCTTTTTTTCGGATGACGCCTCCACCGGTGCCGCCCAGGGTATAGGACGGACGAATAACCAGCGGAAAGCCGATTTCCTCTGCGGCTTCCTTGCCTTCCAGGAAAGAGTTAGCGATTCTGGAGGGCGCCACCGCCACCCCAATTTCAAGCATTTTTTTACGGAATTCTTCGCGGTTTTCGGTGGTTTCGATGGCGGCAATATCGACACCGATCATGCGAACGCCGTATTGGTCCCATATCCCCAATTCATCCGCTTCCTTACATAAATTCAGTGCTGTTTGCCCGCCCATGGTAGGCAAAACGGCATCGATCGGACGAATGTTGAGGATGTGTTCGATCGATTCGATGGTGAGGGGCATCAGGTACACGTGATCGGCCGTTACCCGGTCGGTCATGATGGTGGCCGGGTTGGAGTTGATGAGCGATACCTCAATGCCCTCTTCCCTGAGGGAACGGGCAGCCTGTGAGCCAGAATAGTCGAATTCGCAAGCCTGTCCGATGATAATGGGCCCGCTGCCGATGATGAGTACGGAGCGGAAGCTGGGATCCTTAGGCATAGCTTTCTGGGGCAAAAGGGGATTAATGGTCGTATATCCTTATCAATCCTGTTCCGGTGCCAAGCCCCACTTTTCGGGGGAGCGCCAGAGGGATGAGAGGATCAACTCGCGCATGAAAATATACTCCTTAGGGAGCTTATCATACATTTTGCTGAATAGTTCATCATGGTTCACGACCTCGTTTTTCCAGGTTTCTCGGTCCACATGCATGATGGCTTCAAATTGTTCGCGACTAAAGTCAAGACCGTTCCAGTTGATGTCGTCGTAGGTGGGCATCCAGCCGACTGGACTCTCCACCGCGCCGGTGCGGCCCCGAACCCGACCGATAATCCACTCCAGAACCCGCATGTTGTCGCCATAACCGGGCCAAAGGAATTTTCCTGAGGGATCCTTGCGAAACCAATTGGTGATGAAAATACGGGGGGGATTGCGGAGCTTTCGACCAAACTGCAACCAATGGTTGAAGTAATCGGCCATATGATAGCCGCAGAAAGGAAGCATGGCGAATGGATCGCGACGCACTTTTCCTACCTCACCGAAAGCGGCGGCGGTCATCTCGGAACCGATGGTCGAAGCCGCGTAAACGCCGAAATTCCAGTTGGCAGATTGATACACAAGGGGCACGGTGGTTGAACGGCGGCCCCCAAAAATGAATGCACTGATGGGCACACCCTGTGGGTCCTCCCAGGCCGAGTCGAGGCTAGGACATTGTGCAGCAGGTGCGGTGAATCGGGCGTTGGGGTGTGCTACAGTTTGACCCGCTGCGGGATCGTGTACTTGGCCTTTCCAGTTGATGGTGCCGGGCGGGCAATCGTGATCCATGCCTTCCCACCAGACATCACCATCGGGGGTGACACCGACATTGGTGAAGATGCAATTGGCACGGATGGTGGCCATGGCATTGGGGTTCGTTTTAAAATTCGTTCCGGGTGCAACGCCAAAGTAACCCGCTTCGGGGTTGATGGCATAGAGACGACCGTCCTTGCCTACTTTAATCCAGGCGATGTCGTCGCCCACGGTGGTGACCTCCCATCCCTTCATTTCAGCGGGAGGGATGAGCATGGCGAAATTGGTTTTTCCGCAGGCACTGGGAAAGGCCGCCGCCACATAAGTCTTGTCGCCCGCCGGACTTTTAGCACCCAGGATGAGCATATGTTCGGCCAGCCAGTCCTCGTCGCGCGCCATGACCCCGGCAATACGCAAGGCAAAGCATTTCTTACCGAGCAGCGCGTTTCCGCCATAGCCCGAGCCGTAGCTTACGATGCTGCGTTCTTCAGGGTAATGAACGATGTACTTTACAGCGGGGTTGCAGGGCCACGCCACATCGGCTTGTCCATCCGCCAAGGGGGCCCCTACGGTATGGAATGCCTTCACAAAGGGCTTTTGGCTGCCGAGTTGGTCGAGGGCGGCACGGCCCATCCGCGTCATAATCCGCATATTGGTGACCACATACTCAGAATCTGTGATTTCAACACCAATTTGTGCGATGTCGGAGCCCAAAGGTCCCATGCAAAACGGAATCACGAACATGGTTCGGCCTTTCATACAGCCTTGGAGGAGCGGGCGAAGGGTTTCCTTCATGGCGGTGGGGTCCATCCAATTGTTGGTAGGACCGGCGTCTTCTTTGCGTTTCGAGCAGATGTAGGTGCGGTCCTCGACACGCGCCACATCGCTGGGGTCAGAAAAGCAGGCATAGCTGTTGGGCCGCTTCTCAGCATTAAGGGGAATGAACGTGCCTGCGGCCACGAGCCGGCGGCACATGAGGTTGTATTCTTCTTCGGAACCATCACACCAATAGACCTCATGGGGTTGGGCCAGTGCCACCATTTCAGATACCCATTTTTTTAAAGCAGCGTGTTGAACCTGTGCGGAATAATCGACGGGGAGCGCTAGATGGGGATTGGACGCGGTGTTAGAATTTGACATAAATTACGGGTTCTGGTTGATGGTGTTTGGTGAAAAATGAAAATGCAAAAATACGCGATGCGGGGGAAAGTTTTTCCCTAAAAAAGATAAGATTGTCCAAATTTAGAATCGCAGGATACGCGCCATAGTCAGTCTAGTATATCTCAAGGTGCGCCGAACGGGCGTATTTCAAGGTGCGCCGAACGGGCGTATTTCAAGGTGCGCCGGTGAGACACTCGCCGCGCGGCACTTATAATGTTAACCACATGCGGATGTGTGGGATGCCCACTTCCATAAATTCCCCATTTTCTGCGCGATAGCCCAGTTTCTGATAAAAGGGAACTGCGGTTGATCGAGCGTGTAGCGTAAGGGTGTCGAAAAAATGTTCGCGGGCCACCTCTTCCGAATAACGCACCAGGGCGGTTCCCACGCCATGGGATTGCCTATCGGCCCGCACCGCCACCTGACGCATACGAACCGTATGCAGGTCAACCGGGGCGAGAACCAGGCAGCCCACGAGTTCATCCCCCGCCCAGGCGCCCAGGTGGATTTGATCTTTTTCGGCCTGTAGCTCTTTTAGTGAAAAATGAAGACCCAGTGGCGCACGCAGAATGGTGTGGCGCAGGGCCATGCTGAGGGCATAAGCGGGGCTGGCAAAGGGGATGCGCTGTAGCCGAAGTTCAACCATGGGGGGATTGCGATGAAGCTTTGGAACCAAAAATGCGCTTGATTTTTTGAGGCAGACTCAGAAAAAAAACGGATTGCAACCAAAGCCAAAAAAAGGCGGGAAGTACTACGAAGGATAGTTTATTGTAAGACCAGGCGGTTGCAAAGTCGAAATGAATCAGATGCATCAAGGCACGGGTCATTCCACACCCGTAGCATTCAATGTCTAAAAGCAAAACGGATAAACACACAGACTGACCTGAGTCAAAAAAATCGATTGGCAACAAAAACAAAAACGCGGGTAATGTCACCATAGATGTGTGCATCACCCGCGTAAAAAATCCGCGAAAACTACCAGACAAATCTATAGTTCTTTTGAATATTTTCCCGAGTTGGGTTGAAGGTCACCTGTAATGATTCTAACGAGGTCAATAAGAGCCCAGATACCACAACCGCCGGCAGTCAACAACTGAATTATGCCAATTCCTGTATAGCCCAAATAAAAACGGTGGATTCCAATGCCGCCTACAAAAATGGCAAGCAAAAGAGCAACAAGCTGACTTTTACCATTGGGTTCAGCGGCCGGCGCCGGTGCAGCCGGAGTACTTTTTTGCACATCAGAAGCCACGGGTGATGCTTGTTCGATTTGTTCAGTGGGCGCAACAACAGGAGCTAACTCCTTGAGCTCGTTCTTCTGAACGGGGAATGAAGCGCGACTCATGGTGAAAGCGCTCACAAAACAAATAAGGAAAAATAAGATTTTGATTTTCATAAAAAATGGATTAGTAAGTTTGCCCAAAAATAAACAAGAATCCGAGAATGATTGAGCGAATTATCAAAATGTTTTTTTTCAAATTTATCACGCTATATGGCCTGGCTTTTTCTGTCCACGCCCAGAATTATGCATTTGAAGGAGCGTTAATGCTGAATGGACAGAAAACGAAGCCCATAAGCTACCGCATCGATTTTACACTGTCAAACGGAGTAATCAGCGGACACTCTATCACGGATCTTTTTGGGCCGCATGAGACCAAAAACGAAATCAGAGGCACCTATTCTCCGGCAAATGGACTCATTAATTTTCGTGAAGATGCCATTGTGTACACAAAGTCTGCTCTGCAGCGTGAAATATTCTGTTTTGTGCGGTTCTCAGGGAAAGTTCAAACCGATTCCGGGATTGCACGTGTAAAGGGAGAATTCACAGGGCTTTACAAAAACCAACAACCCTGTGCACGCGGTAGCCTGATGATGCTGGGAACTGCCAGCGTGCGTCAACTTATGACCGAATTCACAAACAAAATCAATGAAACAGAAAAAGGAATAAATCATAAGCACGCAGAGGCGAGTCTTGTGCAATTATATGACAGCCTGCAGTCAAGACGCCTGAATGCTGGTGAAAAATTGAGCGTATTTGTTCAAACAGACTCCCTGATATTGACTTTCAGAGATGAGTTTCTTGAGGATGGGGACGTCATTAATTTTTTTCACAACAACAAGCCTCTCTTGACTGCCTACAGGGTGTCCTCCATTCCGCGCCGGATGAGTATAGCGCTGCATGAAGGAGAGAATGTGTTCACACTTGAGGCGGTTCATGAAGGAACGCGACCACCGAATACGGCTGTAGTGGCTATTACCGGGGCCTCGCAGGTAGAATTTCAATCAAATCTTAAGAAAGGCCAGAAAGCAACTGTTCAGATTGTGCGGTCTCAACCCTAATCAAGTCCATACACCTTATATGTGCCTTATGTCCGACTTATTCGACTCCCCCTACCCCAACAGCTTGGCGGTGGTGCCCGCCCGAATGGGTTCTACCCGACTCCCCGGTAAAATGCTGGCCGATCTAGGCGGAAAACCCTTAGTGGTGCGCACCTGGGAAGCTTGTTGTGCGACGCGTTTGTTTGAACGGGTGCTGGTGGCGACCGATCACCCTGATATTCTTCGTGTAGTGGAAGAAGCGGGCGGGGAGGGGATGCTGACCGATCCCCAACACAACAGTGGCAGCGATCGATTGGCTGAGGTCGCCAGGCAGGTGGAGGCCGATTTGTATGTGAATGTGCAGGGCGACGAGCCATTCGTGACCCGTGCTTGTCTTCATCCACTGATGGAATTATTCAGGGATCAGGCGGTTCGGGTGGGTAGTTTGATGAGTAAAGTGCGATCCGCAGAAGAATACGAAAATCCCTCGGTGGTGAAGGTGGTATGCAACCATCTGGGCGATGCGCTGTATTTCTCTCGGGCATCGATTCCGTATGCGCGGGGGGGGGGCATTCCTTCAGAAGTTCACCGGCATATTGGGGTTTATGCTTTTCGCCGCGACGCCCTAAGGGCATTTACCCAATTGACGCCTTCGGCCACCGAACAAGCGGAAATGCTGGAGCAATTGCGGTTGCTTCATTGGGGCTATTCGATACGAATGGCTTGTGTAGATCCGCCCGAAGCAGGGATCGACACCTCGGAGGACCTGATCCGTGCCCGCCTTCGCTTTGCGTGAGCCGTGGTTCGCCGTATCTTTGCATTTTGGCCTTTCGCGAACAGGCGGGGTCCCATTAAAGGATAAGGTATGTTGAACATTGTTTTATTTGGTCCACCCGGTGCAGGAAAGGGAACCCAGTCGCAGCGGCTTGTGGAGCGCTACGGCCTGATTCATTTGTCGACCGGCGATCTGCTGCGTGCAGAAATTGCAGCCGGCTCGGTGTTGGGCCTGGAAGCAAAGAAGTTGATGGATCAGGGTGTTTTGGTGCCCGATTCTGTCGTTATCGGCATGATTGAATCGCGCTTATTGACCCACCAAGACGCCAAGGGATTTATTTTTGATGGCTTTCCGCGTACCGTAGCCCAAGCGGAAGCACTCGACACCCTGCTCAATGCCCACGGCGCGCCGGTGCGTTGTATGTTGTCGCTCGTTGTTTCGGAGCCCGAGTTGGTGGAACGCCTGCTGAAAAGGGGTGCCGATTCGGGACGGGCCGACGACAGCGATGAGTCGGTGATCCGCACCCGTGTACAGGAATACGAAAACAAAACGGCGCCGGTTGCCGGGCATTACCGCAAACAGAATAAGTTAAGGGAAGTGAATGGCGTGGGTGCCATTGAGGAGATTTTTCAGGCTTTGTGTAGGGAGGTAGACGGTTGCGCTGTCTGATGCCCTATGCCTGAGCAAAACTTTGTTGATCACGTCAAGATCTGCTGCCGCAGCGGTGCCGGTGGTGCCGGGAGTGTTCATTTCCACCGCGATAAACATACCGCAAAAGGGGGTCCTGATGGGGGCGATGGCGGCCGAGGCGGGCATATTCTGATGCGGGGAAACAGCCAGCTGTGGACCTTGCTTCACCTCAAATACCGAAAACATGTGATGGCACAGGGGGGCGAGGCGGGCGGAAGTGCCCTGCGCAGCGGTGCTTGTGGTCGCGATGAAATTCTCGAAGTGCCCCTGGGCACGGTGGCCCTGAATGCCGAAAGTGGACAGGTGTGCGCAGAGATTACCGAACACGGACAAGAAGTCGTACTCTTGCCCGGGGGCCGGGGCGGACAAGGCAACCACCACTACAAAAGCAGCACGAATCAGACCCCACGCTACGCCCAGCCCGGCGAACCCTCCCTCGAGAAGTGGTTCATACTGGAGTTAAAATTATTGGCTGATGTAGGCCTTGTGGGTTTTCCCAATGCGGGGAAGAGTACGTTGTTGGCCAGTATCTCCGCTGCACGCCCGGAAATCGCCGATTACCCCTTCACCACCCTCGTGCCCAACCTGGGGATTGTGCCGTATCGCGATTACCGCTCATTCGTTATGGCCGACATACCGGGGATCATCGAAGGAGCCTCGGAAGGAAGGGGGCTCGGTTTGCGGTTTCTCCGGCATATTGAACGGAACAGCCTACTCCTGTTTATGATTCCCGCCGACAGCGACGATTTGGCTGCCGAATACGCCATACTGGACTGCGAGCTGGAGCGCTTTAATCCTCAGTTGAAGCATAAAAAGCGGCTTTTGGCCATCACCAAATGCGATATGATCGATGAGCAAATGGCCCAGGAAATGCGGCCCACTTTGCCCGGGGACGTGCCGGCGGTGTTCATCTCCAGCGTGAGTGGATATAATCTCATGGCCCTGAAGGACCTGATTTGGGAGGCGTTGACTCGCTGATCCAAAGAGGAATTACGAAGGGTTTTGTTCGTAATAAACAATTTGTAATATATATTATTTTTGTCAACGATTTTCAAATAATGATATGTTTTGTCAACGATTTTCAAATAATGATATGATAAAAAATATACACAAAATAGTACTTAAGTTGCGTTTATTTATTTGGGCGTTTTGGATATTATTGATCAATCTACAGGTGGCCAAAGCCCAGTGGGCCACGGTATCATCGGGGGGGGTGGATACGGTTGGTGGTTTGATTATCAGTTCTAGCCTCGGTGAGTGGGATGTGCAAACCCTCGATTATCCAGGCGGCCAGATTCAATGGGGTGTTCAACAGCCGTATAGGATGCCGCTATGGTTGCAGACGCGCCTTTCGGGGAGCTTGTTGTATGGCAATGCCGCCGCCACTCCGTTGGTGGGTACCGAGGTTCAGCTGCGCCAGGGATCTCAGTTGTTGGCATCAGCCTTCACCACTGCTGGGGGCCAATTTGATTTTGGGATGGTGGACACTGGGCAGTATCAGTTGACCTATCAAAACCCGACCCCTTGGCGGGGTGTGAATGCGACCGATGCACTGGGCGTGTTAAGGCACTTCACCAACGGGATTTTATTGCAGGGCTTGTATAGGCAGGCTGCGGATGTGAATGCGCGCAACCTGATCAATGCCATGGAGGCGCAAAGCATAGCCCGAAGAACCATACGATTATTGAACCAGTTTGCGGCGGGCGATTGGCTCTACGACCGGTATGGTTTGAGCATTGCGGCACAGGCAAACGCTCAAAACCCATCGATGGTGGTGCCAATAACCGCATTGTGTTATGGTGATGTAAATGGGAGTTACAATCCGGGTGCACCACTGCGCACACGGTGGGTACCTGTTGAGCCGCGGGGCGTTATGTCTGCTGGTGAGGCAGACGAGGTGTATGAATGGCCCATACATTGGTTAGAGGGGGGTAATGTAGGAGCCATAACGTTGGAGATGCAGGTGCCAGAGGGTGTGGAGGTGGATCAGGTGGTGGTGGGGCAATCGCGTGTAGGGGGTGAATCGCTTTTCTACCACCAAACGGACGATGTATTGCGGGTGGCCTGGTATGGTCTGAACCCGTGGGAGGTGGAGCCGGGTGGCGAACTCATCCGCCTGAAAGTAAGGGGCGTGCCTAGAGCACCCTGGCAATATGGATCTGAGAGCGAAATGGCTGATGGTTGGGCGCGGCCCATATCGGGTTTTCGCTTGTCGATGCCGCAATGGTCGAGTAGTGGGCTTGAGGCACGCGTTCTGCCCAATCCGATGGGTGAATGGGGGCGATTGTGGTGTTCCGTGCCTGGTTTGGGCGAAGTCAGCTACCGATTGATTGATGCGTTTGGGCGTATGGTTTGGACAGGCGCCGCTGATGTGAATCGGGCTTCGGTTTTTGAAGTGGCACTGCCTGCTGAGCGCATGCGGCAGGGGGCCTATCAACTGCAGCTTGTGTGGCAGGGCACGTCGGGAGAATCAGAATACAGAACCATAAAAATTGTAAAAAACTAAATTTGAAATCATAAAAAACTAAACCTTGCCATCATGAATAAGTTCAAAATAACACAAGTGTGTTTGTCGCTTCTGGTTTTTATGTGCGGCTTTTTGTGGAATGGGTCGGTTCAGGCCCAGGTGCCCATGCGCTTCAACCATCAAGCCGTTGTTCGGGATGGCAGCGGGCAACTATTACCTAATCACCTCTTGAGCCTGCGCATCAGCATAGAACAGGGCACGGGTTCGGGGGCTGTTTTGCGCTATCGCGAAACCCATTCCGTGACCACCAATGCGAATGGTCTATACACAGTGGAAGTGGGTGGTGGTACTGTGGTTTTTGGACATTTGGACAGCGTGTTTTGGGGGGGTGGGCAAGTGTATCTAAAAACAGAGGTGGATCCAGCGGGGGGGTCCAATTTTTTATTGAGCAGTACGCGTGAATTACTGAGTGTGCCTTATGCCCTTCATGCACGAACGGCGGATGTGCCTGGCATTCCTGGTCCGGCTGGGCCGATGGGTCCTCAGGGTATTCAGGGACCAGCTGGTGCGGATGGAATTCCAGGAGCAGTAGGCCCGCAGGGTCCCGCAGGCCCGCAAGGTCTCGTTGGCCCCCAGGGCTTGACTGGAGCAACGGGTGCAACCGGTGTGGCGGGCCCCCAGGGTCCACAAGGTGAAGAGGGTCCGGCTGGGCCGATGGGTCCACAAGGTATTCAGGGACCAGCTGGTGCGGATGGAATTCCAGGAGCAGAAGGCCCGCAGGGTCCCGCAGGCCCGCAAGGTCTCGTTGGCCCCCAGGGCTTGACTGGAGCAACGGGTGCAACCGGTGTGGCGGGCCCCCAGGGTCCACAAGGTGAAGAGGGTCCGGCTGGGCCGATGGGTCCACAAGGTATTCAGGGACCAGCTGGTGCGGATGGAATTCCAGGAGCAGAAGGCCCACAGGGTCCCGCAGGCCCGCAAGGCTTGACCGGTGCAACTGGGGCAGTCGGCCCGCAGGGTCCCGCAGGCCCGCAAGGTCCTGCTGGCGCGCAAGGCCCGCAAGGCTTGACCGGTGCAACTGGGGCTACCGGCGCAACCGGTGCAGTCGGCCCGCAGGGTCCCGCAGGACCACAAGGTCCTTCTGGCGCACAAGGCCCACAAGGCTTGACCGGTGCAACAGGGGCTACCGGCGCAACCGGTGCAGTCGGCCCGCAGGGTCCCGCAGGCCCACAAGGCCCTCAAGGCTTGACCGGTGCAACAGGGGCTACGGGTGCAACCGGTCCTCAGGGCCCAGCCGGAACATTCCCCAATGGCTCAATAATCGGAGAAATAAAATATTGGAATGGCAGCAGTTGGGTATCCTTGCCACCAGGTGGACACGGACAATTGATGTATGCTTGCAATGGAATACCCACTTGGGGTTTTGGAGGATGCCCTCCTTTGGTTTCCACAGCAACAATCACCTCGATAACAGCGAGTGGAGCCAATACAGGAGGTGTAGTGACATCGGATGGTGGTGCTTCAGTTACGGCAAGGGGTGTGGCCTATGGCACATCGCAGAGCCCAACCACGGCCAACAGCACAACGAGCGACGGCACAGGAACAGGTGCATTCACCAGCACGCTAACGGGCCTCACATCATCGACTCTTTACTATGTAAGAGCCTATGCCACGAACTCTGCGGGCACGGCTTACGGCAATGAGGTGAGTTTTACGACGCTGTTTTCCTGCGGCACTTCTACGTTATCGGATGTGGACAATAACACCTACACCACGGTACAGATCGGCACGCAATGCTGGACACGGAGCAACCTTACGGTAAGCAAGTACAGGAACGGGGATAATATTCCTACGGGTTTGAATAATATTCAGTGGGGCTCAACAACATCAGGGGCCTATGCCATTTATAACAATGTTGTGGCGAATGACGCTCTGTATGGCAAGCTCTACAATTGGTATGCGGTGAATGATTCAAGGGGAATATGTCCTACGGGCTGGCATGTGCCGTCAGATGCGGAGTGGACGACCCTCACCGACTTCTTAGGCGGAACATCTGCAGCAGGCGGCAAGATGAAGAGCACCGCCACTCAGTCCACCTCTGGAGGTTGGATTGCGCCCAACACTGGCGCCACGAATTCGAGCGGTTTCACGGGACTGCCTGGTGGCGGCCGCGCCGCCTCTGGTGGCGCGTTCTTCGATTTGGGCTACGTCGGGGTCTGGTGGAGTTCTTCGGCTGTTGGGCCGGGCAATCCGGGCAATGCCTGGTACCGTAGCCTGTTTTACAACACTGCTAATGCGAATCGCGGCAACGACTTCTACCGAACTGGTTATTCGGTTCGCTGCGTTCGGGATTGAACATTGACTCTTGATTTTTTTGGCTTTGTGCGGTGGGTGCGGGTTAGGGTTTTCCACGCGCCTTAGAGGCGCGTGGAAAGGGTTGTGGTCTTTTTATTACCATTCAATGCCAACCCTTACGGGCTTGTGCGATACGGAATTTTTAGGCGAACACTTTTGTAGCGGTAGGCGGCAAAGACCCCCTCACCGCCTTCAACATTGCGGTGCATCACGGTGGGTTCAGCAAATGGATTGTCTCCAAAATAATTGAGCCTCAGCAAATGGTAGCGGAAGTAGTCGCGCCCCGTTGTGGCGAGGCCTACATCAAGTTTTAGAGAGTCGCCACCATTCCCATTATAAAGATATACCGGAATGCGGGCGGAAAATTGACCGTTGCGGGCATCTCGAGCTTCCACGACCTGATTGCTTTGTACGTAGCGATTTGTATCGCCATTAATATCCACAGAAAGCTCCCGCGCGATGAGGTGGTAGTAGTCGTCGCCGCCCGGCAGATCATCCCAGAAGACCTGCACAAAATCCTCGGTGAAGTCAAATTCCCGGATTTGCCCCAACTCATAACGCGCCACGGAAGCCGATTGTGTGGGGATGAGGGTTTGTGCGGTTACCCGCTCACCCCGGGGTGTGGTCACCACTAGGCTGCATACGGCACCCGGAGGCAACAAAAAGGCACTCGACGGCAAAGAATACCAACTGCTGCTTTTGTAGGGGATGCGTATGGAACGGCCTTCACAATAGAGCATAACCTCCGCGTCGGCCACCGTATCGCTGCCCGCAATGGGCCTGCTGTAGATGGGAAGGGAGCGGCCAACCCGGATGTTGATCTCCGGTTCATCGGGCGATATAAAGCCATAAACGGCCAAAACGGGGTCAACTTTGGGGAGTTGAACGTTGGATACCATCGATTCGCAGGCACTCAGCAGCCCGATGATGGTGAGCCCAAAAAGGGTTAAATAGCGGGAGGCTTTCATCAGAAGGAGATATTATAGGATATAGAGGGAATGCGCGGAAACAGCGCGACTTGGCGCAATACCCTTCGGTCACCACCGCCAAAAAAGCCCCCATCGGCATATCCGATGTAGTAGAAATAGGGGTTAAGGCGGTTATAGACGTTGTAGATACTCACCTCGAGGGTGCGCACATAGCCCTTTTTCTGTTTAATGAACTGAAGCCCGAAGTCGAGGCGGTGGTAAGGAGCCATGCGGAATTGGTTGCGTCCCGGGTATTGGTTCACATACGAATAGGTAAACCAGTCCCACGAATCATCTCGCGGACCGCCGCCGGGTTGGTTGATGGGCGCAGAAAATTCGCCAACAGGAAGTGTAATGGCATTACCCGTTCCATACACCCAGGTAGCCGACACCTTCACCCCGTCCTTGCCCGGGCGCATCTCGCGTGCGGTGTAGTTACTCACGATCGAAAAGTCGTGGCGCCTGTCGTAGCGCGCCCAAAAGGGCTGCCCACTGTTCAGCTCATCGAACTGCAGGCGGGTCCATGAGAGGGTGTAGCCCATCCACCCAGTCCACCGTCCCGTTTTCTTTTGAATCATGGCTTCCATGCCCTTCGAGTTGCCCCGGCCACTGGTTACGGCATCTTCCCAACGGAATTTATCGGCATCGGAGGCCCCCGGCTCCAAATTAAGGAACGAGGCACCTTCCCGATACGAGATGATGTTGTTCATGTCTTTGTGGTAGAGTTCGAACGTGAGCGACACGGGTTTCTTGGGGAAATCGTAGGCCAATCCGGCGGCAAACTGTTCTGAGCGCTGCGGCTTGAGGTTCGGCGTGGCCGGCACCCATAGGTCTGTAGGCAGTCCGGCCCCCGTATTGCTGATGAGGTGCACATATTGGTTCATCAGGGCATAGCCGAACTTGGTCGACCAATTTTTGCGGAAGCGGTAGTTCGACGAAAAGCGGGGTTCGATGTTTTTGTAGGTGGTACCCGCCACCGAAAAAGCAGTGAGGCGCACCCCAGGCTGTATGTTCCATTTCGAACTCAGCTTGATGTCGTCTTCCAAATAAACAGCGTGTTCCCAGGCCCAGATGACATTATCGTTGGTACTGTCGATGTTCTCGTAGCTGCTTTCAAAAGCTAACGCCGAGGGATTAAAGCGGTGCAGGATCGATTGAAATCCGGTGCGGATGCTGTGGTTCTCGCTGGGGCGGTAGTCGATATCGTGTTTGAGGCTGAAATCGCGTATGCCGCTGCGGTAGATCAGCGAGAAAACATCCAAATTATCCGAGAAGGTAATGTAGTTGCGGAAGGTATAGTCGGTGAAAATCAGGGAGGTATTGGCAAAAAGGCGGTTGTTGAACATATGGTTCCACCGCAAGGTGCCTGTGGCGTTTCCCCAATCGACACCCGCTCGAAAGCGTTCGCCAAAATCCTGGAAACGCAAGAAAAAATTGTCTTTTCCAAAGTAGCCACTGAGGAAAATACGATTTCGGGCATCGATGTCATAATTGATTTTCGCGTTCAGATCGTAGAAATAATAGCCACCATCCTGTCCGCGCGGAAGGAAAGGCCTCACTAGGGCATCGAAGTAGGTGCGTCTGCCGCTGACCAAAAACGAAGAGCGTCCTTTGGCGATGGGCCCCTCAACGGTAGCGCGCGATGATATAAGGCCAATGCCCACTTCACCTTTATACTCCTCCTTATTGCCGTCCTTCATGTTGAGCTCGATCACGGAGGAGAGTCGCCCCCCATAGCGCGCAGGGAATCCACCTTTAATAAGGTCCACACTCTTGAGGGCATCACCATTAAACAAACTAAAAAAACCGAATAGATGAAATGCGTTGTAGACATTCGCTTCATCCAGAATGATGAGGTTTTGATCGGGACCGCCCCCCCGCACATAAATTCCGGCGTTGCCCTCCCGTCCCTTTTGAACACCGGGCAGCAGCTGAATGACCTTCAACACATCTTTTTCGCCCAGCAGTGCAGGGATTTCGCGCACTTGCTGAATAGGGATGTTGATGATGCTCATTTCCGTGCGTTCGGTTTCCTTTTGCTGAACCAGGTCGCCCTCCACCACCACCTCTTTCAGTAGGCTCTCCGATGGCTTGAGTTTGGGCGACAGCGTTAGGTCGCCCGTTCGCAGATCTACCGACAAGCTCAGGCGGGTGTAGCCGATATAGCTTACTTCCACCGAGTAGGTATCGGCGGGTAGGGTAATGGAATAGAAGCCATACGCATTGGTGGTGGTGCCTCCACTGCGGGATGGGAAAAAGAGGGATGCACCAGGGAGCGACTCCCCGGATTTGGCATCACGAACGTAGCCACTCAACACGAACTTACCGGCATTGCGGGTTGTGTTTACCTGAGCAGAGGACGTCAGGTTCAGGAACATGCCGCAAAAGCTGAGTGCGGCGAGAACAAAACGCATTTGGCGGTGCATGGTAGGTTAATTGGGGGCCTTAACGCGCAAAATTTGACCGATTTTGATGTGATCATCCGGCAGGTTGTTCCACTTTTTAAGGTCTTCTACCTTCACCTTATAGCGTCGTGCCAAGCTGTAAAGGGTTTCCTGCGTGAGTACCCTGTGGAAACCTTCCTCAACCGGAGCCTCCATGCGCAGGCGCTCGGCCTCGGCGGCCGCAGCCGCACCCGGGTCGACCCGGGGCAACGAAAAGTCTTTTTGTCCGGTGGTGTATTGTTTTCTGATGCGTTCGATTTCTTCCAGGCTGGTGGTTTGCAATGCCGTCCGCACATTCTTGCGCAACGAAAGGGTTTGGCCGGCCACGACCTCCTCACCCCTTTGCAGGTTGTTCTTGAGCCGGAGCGACTTCTCCCGGATGCCATAATAACGAGCCACATCGGCCACTCTTTGCCCGGTCGCCAGCGTGTGGGTCTCCACCACCCCCTTCCTCATCCGCCTTTGAAGAAATACTTTTTGTCCAGCCGTCAGGACCACATTCTCCGAATAGCCATTGTAAACCAACAGCTTCCAAAGTTCGATCTTGTGGCGCGATGCAATTGCCAGCAGGTCATCGCCCGCTTGCGCACATACCGTACGGGTGTAGTTGTATTGGAACTCACCTTCTTGGCAGGGCGATGCCGGGAAATCCCAGGGCCAAAGCTTTGTGCGTGTTTCCGTAGGTGCAGGCTGAGCCAAGGGTTCCGTGCGGGCCGCTTGCACATAGGGATGATCGGGCCCTGCAATCTGGTGCAATTGGTGTTCTTCGATGCATTTGATGAGTTTTTGGGCATACTCCGGATTCGTGGCATAGCCGGCGTCTTTTAACCCCTGTGCCCAAGCGGCGTAGTTATTGGAGGGCAGGGTAAAGAGGTTCGCGTAGCGCGGACGACTGCGCAAAAAATGGGCGTGGTCGCTGTACGATTCTTGCACGCTTTCGTATTTGCGGAAGCACTCATTCGGCGCGTCATCGTCTTTATAATAGCCCGGCCCGGTCCAGTCTTTGGTGTGGCACTTAATGCCGAAGTGGTTGTTGGCTTCGCGGGCGAGTTGGCTGTTGCCCCGGTCCGATTCGATGAGGGCCTGTGCCAGCGTAATCGAGGCCGGAATGCTGCAACATTGCTCGTTTTTGAGCGCCAATTCTCGGTGCTTGAGGATGTAATCGCGCGCCGTGGTGGGCGATTGCCCGAACCCTAGGGTGTGCGCCAAACAGCTCATGAGGATCAGCGCGAAGGTGCGCGCCTTTAGGGTGACTTTATTCATGGTAATCGGGATGGGGTTGAGGATTTAGGTTAATGGGTTTCGGTGGATGAGTTTTGGTGGATGGGTTTCGATGGATGGGTATCGGTGGATGGGTATCGGTGGATGAGTTTCGATGGATGGGTTTTGGTTAACAAACATAGTGATTTGTCGGGTCTACGCACATTTCCGGACCATGGAAAGACCGTCACGGAGCGACAAAATCAACTGTTGCACCCGCGGGTCATTGGCTACCTTTTGAGCAAAGGCACGCAGGGCCACGGTTTCGGTGTCGCGGTGGATGGGGTCGGTGACTTTCCCGCTCCACAACACATTATCTGCGAGAATGAGGCCACCCGGGCGCAGCCGATCGATCACCAAATCATAGTAGAGACTATAGTTTTCTTTATCGGCATCGAGAAAGACCAGGTCGAAAGGGCCTTCTATGTTGGGGATGATCTCCGACGCCGGCCCCCAATAAGTGCGCAGTTGGTCGGCACGCCCGCTTCTGCTGAAAAACTCATCCACGATGGGCTCCAACTCGGCGTTAACGTCGATGGTGTGCAGAAGTCCACCTTCGGCGAGGCCTTTGGCCAGGCAAAGTGCAGAGTAGCCCGTAAAGGTGCCCACCTCTAGGATGCAGCGGGGTTGCATCAACCTGCTCATGAGCTCGAGAAATAGCCCCTGTTGGTGGCCCGACACCATCTGCGGCATGAGGCAACGCAGGTGGGTTTGGCGGTTCAGCTCGGCCAGCAGGGGGTCTTCGGTACTGCTGTGGCGCTCGATGTATTCGGTGAGGTGTTTGGGAAAGAAGTCCATAGGTGGGGTTTAACGTCAGCAATCAACGAATGTTGCCGTTCAATCGGTGCGCAGCTTGGCTTTGAAAGGTACTCATCGGGCAACCCATAGCATGATTAGGATTCATCGGGCAACCCATAGCATGTTTAAGACTCATCGGGCAACCAAAAGCATGATTAGGATTCATCCGGCAGCCAAACATAATGACACCAATCTTCGATATCGGGGAGCCGCCGCGCCTCTTCGAGGAGGTCAGCGGCCGTTGTTTGTCGAATGCGGAGGAGCAATTGGGGCAGGGTTTCCACTTCGCCGTGGTCGTGAACGGCTTGTCCGAGCGCCAACATAAGCCCCTGTCGGTTTTCTTCGCCCAGCATGAGGCGGCCGGCGAACTGCTCACGGGCCGTACGCAAGGCGCGGTCACTGAGCGTGCTGTGTTGAAGCTTTCTAAGCTCATCACCCACCAAGTCGAGCACCTTATACCGATTGCCTTCAGCGCAGGTGAAGTATAGGTAGAGCAGCCCACAATCGGAGTAGGGGGTATATTGGGTTTCGATGCCGTAGACCAGCGCGTTCCGTTCGCGAACACGCAGGTTAAGACGAGAGCTCAGGGCATCGCCACCGAGAAGGTGCACAAGCATCTGAAGCGGCAAACGACCCGGATGTTGGGTGGGGTGGCAGCGTACCCCCATCAGGTTGTGGGCCGAAGAAAGGGGCATGCGTTCCTCACGACGAAAAGTATGGGGCGATGGAGGGGCAACGCGCGGGGGTGGCACCGCCCCCTTGGGCAATCGGAGCAAGAAAGGCTCTGCCAAGCGCAAGACCGAAGACAGGCTTCGTGGGCCAACATAGCTGAACACCGTGTTTTCTGCGGTGAGGTAGCGGTTTTTATGGTCGATGAGGTGATCGCGAGAGAGCCGTGTGAGCGATTCTTCCGACCCCAAGATCGGTCGCCCCATGCTGCATCCCGGAAACATTTCCTGTTCGAAAACGTCGAGTAATCGCTCTTCGTAGTCGTCGCGGTACTGCATAATCTCCTCGCGGATCACCTTTTTTTCGCGCATCAATTCGTGTTCGGGGATCAGGGCATCGGCATAGATATCGGTAAGCAGCTCTACGGCTCGGCGCAGGTGTTTATGCGGGTAGCTGGCATAGAGACAAGTGCGTTCGCGCGATGTGTAGGCGTTGAGGTCGCCACCTACCTCCTCCAGACGCGAAAGTGTTTGGCGCGCACTCCGCTGCTTGCTGCCTTTAAACAACATATGCTCCAACAGGTGGGCCAATCCCCAGGCCTCCTCCTGCTCGTCGCGGCTCCCCACATTAGCCACCATGCCGATGTGTTCGACCCCGCTGCCGCGCCATTGCCGGTGAATGATGCGCAGGCCATTTTCGAGCCGATAGATGGGCGATTGCATAAGTCCCCAAATATAGGGAACAGCCCGTATGCCTTGGTTCACTGCGCTATGTCAGCTTTTTTCCTTATTTTTGCAATTGCCCCATTTTTTTGGAATTGGGGCATTTTTCTTGGCCGAAGTGGTGAAATTGGTAGACACGCACGTTTCAGGGGCGTGTGTCGCAAGACATGCCGGTTCGAGTCCGGCCTTCGGCACCTGATCACAGCGCGGGGGGCGATGAGGTCTCCCGCGTCTGCTCTTCGGATGGCCTTCATTTATGGTGTTATTCAATGAAAGTGTTGCACAATTTTGCTCAATCAGCTGAGTCGGTTCTATGACAGTGTTGCATAATTTTGCTCAATCAGCTGAGTCGGTTCTATGACAGTGTTGCACAATAAAGTGAGTCGACAGTTGCTGCGGGAGCGGCTGATGAAGGAAGACTTTAGGCGGGTTACCCTATCCTTTTACCGGTATTTTTATGTAGATGATGTGCAAGCGCTGCGCGACGCACTCTACATGAAGTGGTCGGCCTTAGGCTGTTTGGGACGAATTTATGTGGCACGCGAGGGCATCAACGCGCAGATGAGTGTGCCTGAACATGAAATGGAGGCGTTCACAGCGCATTTACATGCGGTAGACGGCCTGCAACAAGTGCCATTGAAGATTGCAGTGGAGGATGATGGTCGTTCGTTTATTAAACTAAATGTGAAGATCCGTGCCAAATTGGTGGCCGACGGCCTCGCCGATGGAAGTTTCGATGTAACGAATGTGGGCACGCACCTCACGGCCGAAGAGTTTAACCAGGCGATGGATTTGCCTGGTGCGGTTGTGGTCGACATGCGCAACCACTATGAAAGCGAAGTAGGTCGTTTTGAAGGCGCTGTTTGCCCAGATGCCGACACCTTTCGCGATGAGCTCCCCATGGTGGCCAAAATACTGGAAGGAAAGGAGGAGCAGCCTGTGTTGTTGTATTGTACGGGCGGCATCCGCTGCGAAAAAGCCAGTGCCTACCTGCGTCACAAAGGTTTTTCGCAGGTTCATCAATTGCACGGGGGCATTATCGACTATGTGCGTCAGGTGCGTACCCAAAACCTGACCAATCGATTTCTGGGGAAGAACTTTGTTTTCGACGATCGTATGGGCGAGCGAATCAGCGAACATATCCTGGCTGCTTGCCATCAATGCGGACAAGCCTGCGACGAGCATGTGAACTGCGCCAATACGGCCTGCCATCATTTGTTTATTCAGTGTAGCGCCTGCCGCGCCGCCCTCAGCGGATGCTGCAGTGCAGAATGCCAAGCGATTTTGGAGGCGCATCAAGCCGGACAAGCCGAGCAAGGCGGACAGGCCATGCATGACGGACGAGCCGAGCCAGGCGGACAAGCCGAGCAAGCCATGCATGACGGACGAGCCGAGTCAGGCGGACAAGCCGAGCAAGCCATGCATGACGGACAGGCCGAGCCAGGCGGACAAGCCGAGCAAGCCATGCATGACGGACAGGCCGAACAAGCCAAGCCCGGCCCCTCAAACCAGCCATCATCCGTGGCCCAACCAAAGGTGTACCGCAAAGGACGACCGCCCGGAAGAACCGAGGCAGCGGCACCCCACGCCGTTCATCCCGCATAAGGCCAGAATGCGATGTCGTTTAACAAACCCCGGATGCGCAGCGCAAACATTGATGTCGTTTAACAAACCCCGGATGCGCAGCACAAACCTCAACTTTCGTATCTTGTGTCCCTCATTGAACCGCTTGCATCTTTAACTGAACCGCTTGCATCCCTGATTGAACCCGTCGATCAATACCTCATTCATCCCGTCCCACAAAATCCAATTTGTTCAATATGAATATACCTGATCACCTTCGTTATACCGCCGACCACGAGTGGGTAGCCCTTGAGGGCAACGTCGCCTTGGTGGGCATCACCGACTACGCCCAAGGTGAACTGGGCGATATCGTATTTGTTGAGATCGAAACCGTGGGTCAGGCGCTCCGACAGGGCGATGTTTTCGGCACTGTGGAGGCGGTGAAAACCGTTTCCGATTTGTTTATGCCCCTAACCGGTACCCTTTTGGAGAAAAATGCCAACCTCGACAACGCCCCTGAGTCGGTGAACAGCGACGCCTATGGTTCGGGTTGGATGGTCCGCATTCAGTTCGACGATCCAGCGCAGTTCGACGCCTTGATGTCGCCCGATGAATACCGAAAGCATATCGGCCTTTAACGGATTGTTCGACCAGCCGGGCGGACCGGTAAGACGACGTAGAAGCCGCCTGTTTTGGTTTTGTTTGCCCCCCATGCTGTGGATGTTGCTGATCTTATTGCTGATTGGCCTTCCGGGCTACAGTGTTAGCCTCCCAGCCTTTAGATTTTCCGATTGGGTGATCCATGGGGGCATGTTTTTCCCCCTCGGCTTCCTCTGGATGCAGGCCCTGCGTAAGCAAAGGGTCCTGAATTTAACGCGGATGTTCGCCGGCTACTATACCTGGATGATTTGCATTGTGTTTAGTGGTCTCACCGAGCTGTTGCAGGCATGGGTTTTTGCTCAACGCTCGGCACAACTGGGCGACTACCTCGCCAACCTCACCGGATGTGGCCTGGGGTATTTACTTTACGCGTGGTTAATCCGACAGTGATGTCCTGCGAACATTTATTTCAATTCTGTTGTGTATAATTCGCTCAATTAGCGTAAATTTCGGCCGATTAAACGAAATCCGGCCTTTATGCGTTTACCCCTTGGGTCGACGTGTTTAAAACCCATTGCTATGGAACCAAAAAAGAATCCGAAAGCTGATTTAAACGCCCAGAGGGGCTTGTTTTTCCAGATTGGTTTGGTGCTTACCTTAGGGCTGATGCTCTATGGCTTCAATTGGTCGAACGACGAAGGAAGTGGGGCTAGTCTAGGCGACCTCAAGGTCGACGATTTGGTGGAGATGGAGGTGCCCCAAACCGAGCAAAAAGTGAAACCGCCACCCCCGCCGCCCCCGCCCGTTTTGGAAATAGTGGACAACGAGGAAGTGCTCGAAGAGGAAGAGGTTACTTCCACAGAGGTGAGTCAGGACACCCGAATAGACATACCGGTTATTGAGCAAGAGGTCGAGGCCGAGGCTGAAGAACCCGAAATCTTCACCATAGTTGAAGAGATGCCCACCTTCCCCGGTGGCGACCAGGCCCTGTTGGAGTATATGGCCAAGAACACGAAGTATCCCCCTTTGGCCCGCGAAAATGGTTTGCAGGGCATTGTGGTGGTGACTTTCGTGGTCGACGAGCGCGGCCGCATCAAAGACGCACAAGTTCTCCGTGGAATCGGAGGCGGGTGCGATGAAGAGGCCATGCGTGTGGTTCAGTCGATGCCCCCCTGGAAGCCCGGAAAGCAGCGAGGCATGTCGGTGCGTGTGCAGTACAACCTGCCCTTCCGATTCACCTTGCGGTAGGATGTAGTTGACTGGGTTTAATCCTTCTCATACACTTTCGAAATGCTTAAATAGCCATCTAAAGTGGCTTCACCGCCTTCCTCAATTCTCCACATCCATTAGATCCCTGAGGGCTACTGAGGCCACCACCGCACCAAAAGTGGCGGGCATGTATGAAATAGTGCCGTAGGCCGATTTCTTGAAATGGAGGCCGTCGGTGAGCATCAGGCTCTCGCGAATGGGTTCTTCCGCACTAAAAACAGCTTTGATTCCTTTGTGGATGCCGCGTGCGCGCAGGTATTTGCGGATTTGCTGCGCAAACGGACAATTATACGTTTTGGAAATGTCAGTTACCTCTAGTCTGGTGGGATCCAATTTGGCCCCGGCCCCCATACTGCTTACTATGGGGATGCCGCTGGCATAAGCGGCTTCGATAAAGGTGATTTTCGGCCGGATGCTGTCGATGGCGTCGATGATGTAATCGGGTCTGCGCTCCAACAGTTCCGCCACCATTTCGGGCCGCACAAACTGCTTCACCGAATGCAATTGAAGTTCGGGGTTGATGGCCAACAGCCGATCGGCCATGATGTCGACCTTGGGCAAGCCGTGGGTAGTGGCCAAGGCGGGGAGTTGCCTGTTGCGGTTTGATGGGTCCACCACATCGCCGTCGATGATGCTGACTTCGCCCACTCCGCCACGCACGATAAACTCGGCGGCGAAGGAGCCCACGCCCCCCATGCCCACAATCAGCACATGCTTTCGATTCAACAAACGAACGGCGTCTTCACCGATCAGCAGGCTCGTTCGCGAAAGCCAGGAAATATCATTCATGCAGAGACTCTTTTATTGGTTTACAGGGGTCTAGTCGTGTGCTATCGGGGGCTACGGTTGATGGTATTAACTTTTAGCTGGCGGTTGACTTAAACATGCGCAAAATGGCGGTTGACTTAAACATGCGCAAAATAGCGGTTGCATCGAACAAGGGCAAAATAGCGGTAAAATACGCCTTGTTTTGGCTTAATTTTGTGGGTTGTATTTTTGAATAAAGCGTCTGAATGAACACAGGCTTGCGCTGGGCACAGCGGTTTTCTAATTTCGAAAAAGCACTGTCAAAATTGACGGAGGGCATCGCCTATATGTCTGAAATTCATATCGAAGGTGAAGAAACAAACCAGGTTGGTGCCAACGAGTTGGCACGTATCAATTTATTGAAGGAGGGGCTTATTCAACGATTCGAATATACCCATGAATTGGCGTGGAATACGATGAAGGACTATGCGCGTTATCAGGGTAATGAGGAGGTTGCAGGTAGTCGCGACGCCACGCGAGAGGCTTTCAGGCTCAAGTTGATAGAGGATGGTGCACTTTGGATGGAAATGATCGGCAGCAGGAACCAAACCACCCACACCTACAACGAGGCCACGGCCGATGAGATTCATCAGAAAATTTGTGAAACATATTATCCAGCGATGCTGCAGTTTGCCGAAGTGATGCGCTCTAAGCTTCAAATAGCTGATTTGTAACGATTGAGTGGTGTTGACTTTCGGATTTCCATATGAAACTTGGTCCAGAATAGTGGATGTTCTGGCAGAGGTCGAGGAGGTAGAGCGTGCGGTCTTGTTTGGCTCGCGTGCTTTAGGCTCGTACAGCCAAACCTCGGATATTGATTTGGCCCTGGAAGGGGATCGACTCAACCAGACGATAGTAAACAAAATAGCTTTCGCCCTCGACGATCTTATGCTGCCACAGCAATTCGACTTGGTGATTAAGGCGCGAATAGACAACCCCGACTTGATTCAGCATATTGAGGAATTCGGTCAAACGATCTACCCGCGTGAAAACGAGGCGAAAAGCAGTATCAAGGAACGTAACTGGCATTGACATCACCCGTACACAGCATGAGGAGCGGAACGGGCGGGTCGTTGAGGTTGCGGGCAGCATGGGGTGCCGCGGTTTCGGATACCCAATCGCCCACCGGAAAACGGCCAATGAGTCCCGCATACCGCTGCGCAATGAGTAGGGCGTCAGAGGCGTTCACCGTTTGGCTTCCATTCACATCGGCGGCGAGGAGGGGGAGGCCGGTTAGGGGTTGACTCCCGCCAAAGTGCTGGATGACCCGCAACGCGTCGGATGCGTTGACGCCGCCCCACGGCACCGAAATCCTTGGTTCAATGCCGTACAGCCCGGCGGCTAGTCCGTAGAACCCAAACTGCCCCGCTGTGCCGATGGCGGTGTCGCCTGCCCAATCGCCATACTGGCGCAAGACCACGCTTCCTGCGTTGAGTGCCGCACCTTGTGGTTGTCCGTAGCGGAGCATACCCCGCACCACAAGCGGACCGGGAAGATCGAGGCTGTCTTGGTAGACACGGAGGTAGTCGATCTCCATACTATCGCGCAGGAAGGCAGGGGAAACGGCCGACAGCATGGCCACGTTCATGATGAGGTATTGCGAGGCGTCGAAGGGCCAGGTCGATGCGGTGCGGTTCGTTGGTTGATAGGTGTAGAGGGGTTGACCGTTGATGGAAAACACCAAGCGGTGGGGTTCCCAATCGAGGCTGTAGACCTGGAAGCTGCTGATGGCACCGGAAACCAAACGGGTGGCGGTGTTTTGAGTGGCTCCATAGCTGGAGGGGGTGTGAACGCTGCTGTGGATGAGTTGTGGCTGGGTGCCCCAATGCTCCATGATGTCGATTTCGCCGCAGGCTGGCCATCCGGTAGTTCCGTAGCCCAGTTGCGTAAAATAAGCTCCCGTTTCTTGAATGTTGCGACCGAGCATCCATAGGGCGGGCCAGGTGCCTGCCGCTCCGGGCACCCGGGCGCGGAGTTCTACCCTTCCGTAGCGGAAAGCATGGCGGGCGTTGAGGCGCGCGGAGGTAAAGGATTTGGTGACCCCCTGCTGCACCCGATTTTCGCGCCGGGCCACGATTTTCAGACTGCCTTGTGCACAGTAGGCGTTTTCGGGGCGGTCGGTGTAGTGCTGCAATTCGTTATTGAACCAGGAATTGCCGTTCGGCAGCAGGGTTTGTGCGTGCCATTTCTCGGGATCGACGGGTCCGGTGGTGTTGAATTCATCGCTCCACACCAGCGCACGGCCCCCCGGGTAATAACCCAGTGTATCGTAGAGGAAATCGTCGAGGTAGGCCAACACGGGGTCATTGTTGTTTTCGCCGTTGAGCTGGATGACCACGCGGTTGAAATCGACCCGCGCCGTAGGTGCTGCGGAATTGGGCGATAGGTTGATGAAGGGGTCGCGCCGGAAGTCGAACTGCACCTCTTGCCACTGGTCGTAGATCAGGGGTTTGATGATCTCACACTGCGTACTCCATGGCGCAGGCAGCAGGTTGTTTTGAAGTTTTAGGGAGATGCGGGCTTGTTGGTTGGTACTGGTGCCGGCACTGCTGAGGTAGACTTTCAAGCGAAAGCGACTTTGGCTGGCCATGGGGTAGGTGCCGCTGCGTTCGAATCGCACGTTGGCGTATTGACCCCCCGTATCTTGGTAGCGGAGCACGGCAGTCGAAGTGTTGCGGTTGTGGGGATGCGGATTGGGGAAGCCCACGGTTGCGGCGCACTGATCGCCAAACCACGTATTGATGGTGCCCTGCCCTTGGAAGTCATCCCACACGACCTGCGCCCACGTTGGCAGAATCTGCAAACAACAGAAAAGGAGCGCTAGTCCAGGTTGAAGCAGCTTTTGTGGAGACAGGATTAATAGGCCTAATGCACTTCGAACAATCGCCCTGAGAACGATGGCAAAGGGGATGCAGGAAGCCGGTCGAATTGGGGTATTGAATACTAGGCGAAACAACATAACCACAATATACGTCCTACCGGGCTTAATCGATGCTCCGCTAAATCCCCAGAAGCATGCGGCCGGGGTCTTCGATGTATTCTTTGACGCGGTAGAGGAAGCCTACGGAGTCTTTGCCGTCGATGATGCGGTGGTCGTAGCTGAGGGCTACATACATGACGGGATGCACTTTTACTTCGCCTTTAATGGCCACCGGGCGGTCAACGATGTTGTGCATGCCAAGGATGGCGCTTTGTGGCGCGTTGATGATGGGGGTCGACAACATGGAGCCGAAAACCCCTCCGTTGGTGATGGTGAAGGTGCCGCCATTCATTTCTTCGAGGCTGAGTTGTCCGTTGCGCGCACGACCTGCCAGGCGGGCCACTTCCTTTTCGATTTGGTCGAGGCTGAGCGATTCAGCATTACGAATCACCGGCACCATGAGTCCTTTGGGTGCGGAAACGGCCACGGATAGGTCGACATAAGGATGGAAAATCATCTCATCGCCCTCAATTCGGGCGTTCACTGCGGGAAATTCCTGAAGCGCCAGACATACGGCACGGGCAAAGAACGACATATAGCCGAGGCCAACCTGGTATTTCTCTTTGAATTTGTCTTTGTAGCGACCCCTCAGCTCGGATACTGCGCTCATGTCGACCTCGTTGAAGGTGGTGAGCATGGCGGTTTCGTTTTTCACGGCCACCAGGCGCCGGGCCACGGTCTTGCGGAGTTGACTCATTTTCTCCGAACGGGTGTCGCGGTTAAATAATGGGCTGGCGGCAGTTGGAGGACTCGCTGATGCGGAATCAGCGGTCTTCGTAGATTCTGCCGAAGCCCGAGCCGGATCTGCGGTCGAAGCAGCGCCTGTGGCTACGGCCTGAAGCGCGTCTGCTTTGATAATCCGCCCGTCGCGTCCCGTGCCCACGACCTGTTCGGGATTGATGCTGTTTTCGGCCATGATTTTGGCCGCCGAAGGCGATGGAAATCCCCCACGGGTCTCCGCTTGAACAGCAGCAGGCTGTAGCCCATCCCCCGTTCCTTGACTGCCGGTGCCCGCGGCGCTGCTTGCGGCAGAGCCCCCAGCAGAGTCCCCAGCAGAGTCCGCAGCAGAGTCCGCAGCAGAGTCCGGAACAGCGCCCCCGGCAGCGCCCCCGGCAGCGCCAGAAACAGCCGCAGACTCCTGGGCGCCGCTGGCTTCACTGATCTCACAAGCGATGCCCCCAATGGGGAGGGTGCTGCCCTCAGGCGCCACGATATGCAATCGACCCGCCTGTTCGGCGTTCAGCTCCATGGTGGCCTTATCGGTCTCTAACTCGCACAGAACCTCATCCATTTTCACTAAATCGCCTTCTTTTTTGAGCCATTTGGAGATAACCACTTCTGAAATGGATTCGCCAAGGGCGGGAATTTTGACCTGAATTGACATACTATGAGTTATTAAAGGTTTCTATAGATGGGAATGATGAGCGGGTTGACTGGTGGTTATCCTCTAGGTGAATTTGACTGTTTGAGAGGCTTTATTATTGATTCGGGAGTTTGACAATCTGTATAGTGGAATTACAATTTAGGCGCATGCGATTATTACGATTCCTGGGATGCCTTTCTCAATATATCTACAAGGTGAAGGCCTGTTGGAGGATGTGCGCCTGCTCCTGCTCATGCACCCGGGCATAGCCGGTGGCGGGCGACGCACTCGATTTGCGGCCAATTAACCGAAGGTGGCGGTTCTGGTCGAAGCGAAGCATATAGGTCCATGCCCCCATGTTTTTGGGTTCTTCCTGTACCCACACGAATTCAGCCTTGGGGTAACGGGCATAAATGGCGTCGAGCTGAGGTTCCGACATGGGGTAGAGCTGTTCGATGCGCACAATGGCCACATCCTTCCGCTTTTCCTCCTGTTGTCGGGCCAATAAATCATAGTAGATCTTACCCGTACACATCAACACACGCTTCACTTTGCGTGTATCGGCCTGCGGATCGTCGATGATCTCGCGGAAGCCGCCTTCTGTGAGCTCGCTCATCGGAGAAATGCACAAGGGATGGCGTAGAAGTGCCTTGGGCGACATCACCACCAGGGGTTTGCGGAATCCCCACGCCAGTTGCCGCCTCAATAGGTGGAAGAAGTTGGCGGGATGCGTGCAGTTGGCCACCACCATATTCATTTCCGCGGCAAGCTGCAGGAAACGTTCTGGACGTGCGTTGGAATGTTCCGGACCTTGTCCTTCATAACCATGCGGAAGAAGCATAACCAAGCCACTCATCCTCCGCCATTTCGATTCGCCTGAGCTGAGAAATTGGTCGATCACCGTTTGGGCACCGTTGGCGAAGTCACCGAACTGCGCCTCCCAAAGGGTGAGGCTGTGGGGCGATGCCAGTGAGTAGCCGTATTCGAACCCAAGCACTGCATATTCGCTGAGGAGGGAGTTGTAGAGGTTGAAGGCGCCTTGGTTGGGGTTGAGGTGCTGTAGGGGGATGAAGAGTTCGTTGGTTTCCTCATCGCGCAGGCCGGCGTGGCGGTGCGAAAAGGTGCCGCGAATGACGTCTTGTCCGCTGATGCGCACGCTTTTACCTTCCAGAAGCAGGCTGCCATAGGCCAAAAGCTCGGCCAGCGCCCAGTTTACTTGTCCCGAATCATGGAGTTGCCGGCGTTCGTCGAGCACGCGTTGCACCTTGCGCATTACACGGAAGCCCTCGGGCACGGTGGTTAGGCGGTCAACCAGGGTACGAATGGCCTCTGCACCGATACCTGTTGGGGGTGAGCTGTTGAAGTCTTCGTAGGTCGACCTGCGCATTTGCTCCCACTGTTTATCGAGGCTGTGGGGCTTGTAGGGCACCGATTTTTGTTTCACCAAATTGAGCCGGTCTTGCAGGAGCGCTTTGAAGTTCTCCTCCATATCGGCGGCGAGCTGACCATTGATATCGCCACGGCTTACGAGTTCGGCTGAGTAGATCTGTCGAGGATCGGGGTGGCGTTCGATGGCACTGTAGAGTGTCGGCTGGGTGAATTTGGGCTCGTCGCTTTCGTTGTGGCCGTGCCGGCGGTAGCACACCATATCGATGAACACATCGCGTTTGAATTGCTGGCGGAAGTTGACGGCAAATTCGATGGCAAAGGTCACGGCCTCTGCATCGTCGCCGTTCACATGCACGACGGGCACGCCGATGGCGTTGGCGATGGCGGTGCAGTAGTCGGAACTCCGCGCGTCGTCGAAGTCGGTCGTAAACCCAATTTGGTTGTTGATTACAAAATGTATGCTGCCCCCGGTGTGGTAGCCTTTGAGTTGCGACATCTGGGCCACTTCGCTCACCACACCCTGGCCGGCGAGGGCGGCGTCGCCGTGGATGACGATGGGCATGATGCGGCTGTAGTCTTTATCATACAGCATTTCGCAGCGGGCGCGCACGAAGCCCTCGAGAACAGGGTCCACGGCCTCGAGGTGTGAGGGATTGGGCACGAGGTCGAGGGTCACTTTTTGTCCGTCGGGCGTGGTGGTTTGACCAGAAAAGCCGAGGTGGTATTTCACATCGCCATCGCCAAAACTGAGGTCGGGCTGGGCAATTCCCTCAAATTCGTTGAATATGTATTCGTAGGTCTTGCCCAGGATGTTGGCCAGAACATTGAGGCGACCGCGGTGGGCCATGCCGATCACCACGCTTTCCACACCGAGTTGAGCGGCTCGGTTGATGGCGGCGTCGAGCGCGGGTATGGTGTTTTCTCCACCTTCGAGAGAGAATCGCTTTTGTCCGACGAATTTTTTGTGGAGGAAGTTTTCAAACACCACCGCTTCGTTGAGCTTACTTAAAATACGCTTTTTCTTTTCGGGTTGGTAGTCGTAGTGGTAGGCGTGGGTTTCGAAGTAGTCTTGGCACCACTGCCTGATTTCGGTTTCACGGATGTGGGCAAACTCGAAGCCCATGGAGCGGCAATAAATCGACTGCAGCTGATCGATGATGTGCTTGAGCGTAGTGGTGCCAAGTCCAAGGAGTTGTCCGGCTTGAAAGCGCTGCTCGTGATGGGATTCATTGAGGCCGTGTGCCGACAGATCAACCCCCGGATCGCGGTATTTCCTTTCCCGAATGGGGTTAGTTTTGGATATCAGGTGGCCCCGGCTGCGGTATGCCTGAATGAGGGCGGCTACCGCAAATTCATCACGACCCAAAGCACCGACCTGAGAAGGGGAAGATGTTTGACCCGACCTACCCCCTGCCGCAGCTGTAGAGGTTTGTGTTGCGTTGGGCTCCGTTGACGGGCTTGTTCCGGCCTGCTCGGGCCTTCCACTGTCGTGGTGAACACCAAGGTCGAATCCCTCAAAAAAAAGGCGCCAGTCGGGTGCAACTTGCTCCGGGTTGGCCTGGAATAGTTCGTATAGATCCTGAAGGGCGGAGGCATCCATGCCCAAGAGATAGCCGTAGCGGTCGGATTGTGCCATGTGGTTGGGGGTCGATGCAAAAATAAGGGGTACGAAGGCCGCGATCGACATCCTATAGAAAAAAATGTTGTATATGCAACAAAAAATGTATTTAAAGGCCAAACTTGTTGCGTTAAGCGTTTGTTTCTTGAGCATATTTGCCGCCATGAACGAAGGTCCACAAGCAAGCCGAGTTGGAACCCGGGTACTGATCACGGGTGCCTCAGGTTTGGTCGGTCAAGCACTTACGGAGCTGTTGCTCGCTGAGGGTTATGGGGTCGTTCATCTGGTTCGGCCCGGTAGCCATAAACGGCAGGTAGAATCAAAACTTGAAGGCGGGGATGTCGAGGTCGGGCCGGGCACGGGTAATCTCTACCGATTTTCTTGGGATCCGGAGGGTGGATTCATCGATGATCGGGCTTGGGAGGGTGTTTCAGCTGTCGTTCACCTGGCGGGCGCTGGCGTAGCGGATGCACGGTGGACATCCACCCGCAAGAAAGAAATCATGGAATCGCGCATTCGCTCCACCCGATTGCTTGCTGGTGTCATCCGCCAACGAAAGGCCCAGAATTTGCCGGTGCCCAGTTGTGTGGTATCGGCCTCGGCCATTGGCTACTACGGCGACGCAGGGCAAAGACTTTGTCATGAATCGGATCCGCCCGGCACGGGCTTCTTGTCTGAGGTGTGCCAGCATTGGGAGGCCGAGGCCCGGCCCATGGATGCGGATACCCGACTCAACATCCTGCGCATCGGGGTGGTGCTTAGCGAAAAAGGCGGCGCCTTGCCCAAAATGGCCTTGCCCATGCGGTTTTTTGCCGGGGGCGTTTTGGGTTCTGGAACCCAAGTGATGAGCTGGATTCATGTGGAGGATTTAGGCCGACTCATCCTGCACATCCTACAAAACGACCAATGTCGAGGCGTTTATAATGCCGTTGCTCCCTTTCCGGTTTCCCAATACCTCCTGCTCAAGGCACTCGGGCAACGCCTCCGCCGCCCGCTGTGGACCTGGATTCCGGGGCCGGTGTTGCGGCTCATGCTCGGTGGTATGGCGGATACGGTTTTGCATTCCCAAAAAGTATCCAACGAACGGATTCAGTCGACCGGCTTCCGCTGCCGCTATCCGAGCATCACAGAAGCCCTACACAGCCTCTTTTAATGATTTGTTGTAATTCCTGATCGGTTTTTAGCTTAGCTTCTGCAGCAGCCAGACGTCTTGGGGCAGGGGCTTGCCGGGGGTCGCCTGGCGTTCTTCATGCAACAGGCAGGTGCAGGGGGCGAACAGGCTGCGCAGGAATTCGGGGGGATGAAAGGCAGAACAGGTGCGGTGACCGGCATGACGGAGCCCCCTGAAAACCGGTTGCCCGGCTTCAAACTGCACACGCTCTCCATGGCTCAACTTTGGCAAAAACGCGCGCCCCTGTGTGGTAAAGAGCAGGAGACCACCAGGAGCGGTTATACGCATCAATTCCCCAAACCAGGCGTGGTGCTGCGCTTCGTTTAGGTGGGTGAAAATCGAAATCCCATACACCAAATTGAATTGCGCGTTGGCATAGGGCAGCTTGGCCTCCGACCCATTGTGGTTGAACGATAGCTTGGGCAGGTTTTGTTGGCACCAATCGATCGTTTGTGCGTTGTAGTCGGTTCCAAACACACGGCTGCCGGGGGGGAGCAGGGCGGGGAGGTGCCGAATCATACGGGCTGGGCCGCAGCCCCAGTCGAGCACCGATAGCGGCCCTGGTGTGCCCCCTGTGTCTTTCATGAGCCATGGGCTTGCCTTTTCTATCAGCCATTCAGCGGCTTGCCTACCCCCCTCTGCATAGGCGGCATAGCGCATTCCATAGGATTCATAGAGCAAGTAATCGGGGGGCAACACAAATTCGGGGTGCGCACGCTTGAATGCCGTGTTTTCTCGCTGGTGTCTGATCCGGTGCAGGCGGTAGCGGAGCAGATCGGCCGTGTACATAAAGCCGGTGCGGTGGAGCAGTTGACTGATTTGGGCCTTCATTATTGCGGTGATTTGACTGTAATTGTTTGGATATTTATGAGATATTTACCCTATGAACCATAAACAATCAAAAATACGTTTGCATTTGGGAGGATGGGAGCCTAAGGAGGGCTGGACAATTGTTAATATAGAAAATCGGGCTGGAGTAGACATCATTGGGTCATGTACTGATTTGTCAATGTTTGCTGATGGCAGTGTTTCTGAAATATATGCTTCTCATGTATACGAGCACCTTGGATATCAGAGCGAACTTCCGATGGCTTTTTCTGAGGCTAAAAGAGTGTTGGAACCCAACGGGTACCTTCGAATTTCGGTACCAGATTTGGAGATATTGTGTAACATGTTTTTACACTACAGGACGCAAGTAAACCAACAGTTTTACATACAAAGAATGATGATGGGTGGGCAGATGGATGAATTTGACTTCCATAAAACAGGTTTTTCTCAGAACATTTTGATTGCTTTGCTGAATGATCACAAGTTTCATGCCTATAAAAGAGTAGAGTCATTTGGTTTGTTCAAGGATACATCTGAACTAAAATTTGGAGGAGTTTCCATTAGTTTAAATCTAGAATGCCGTCGAGCGCCAGTCTAGCGATTTCCATTCATTTGGTTTTTGTTCGAAACTCCGAAATCAGGCGGCTCAAATCCAATCCGATGCTGTAGTGGCGGCAGTAGTCGGACCGCAATCGGTAATGAACCGGCGCCCCAATATGACCACCACCCCCTCTAGTATCGATGGAGATAAGCCCAGTCTTCATTTTGGGTAAATGATCGGTATGGGGGAAGGAAATAAGGCTGATCCGGCCAGCTAGCACCCCCCACAGCGAGGGGATACTGCGCAGTGTTTGGGGGTAGTACCACCATCCCAACAGGGGCCAAAGGACAAGCAAGGCAAGGGCCGCAAGTAGATCGAAGAGCCGCTTTTTGCGCTGCTGATCGGCTCGGGTGATGCGCATTTCGGGATGGCTACTGTAGATGGTGCCGGGGTGGTCGACTGAACTGCTTCCCATGATGAAGTCGGCCCCTTCGGGTAGGATTTTGATCGAGGGGACCATGCTTCCGAGCGCCTCAATCCAGGTGATCATTTGTTTGTTGGTGTAGGTGTCGCCGCATAAAATGAGTTCATCGGCTTCCAGGGCGTCGCAAATGGCGCGCAGCTGCATGTCACTCCCCAGGTAGTCGTGGTCGACCGATTCGCCCTGCCAGGCTTCCTCAGACCGGGCTTCCTCATAGGTTTTGTTTCGGCTTGCCTGGATCTTCCCCAGTGAATTGTGGGAGTTTAAGATGTTCTCTACTGATGGGCTGATGGGTTGAGCGGTAGGCGACACATAGCCAAGGTAGTGGTGGGGAACGCCTACAGCCTGCAACAAAGTCCGTGTGCGGTCGACAGCTGCTTTTTCTCCCGCAATAAGCAAATGGGGCAACCTTCGGTGCGAACGACGCAGTTTGGTGTGTCCCGAAAAACGTTCCAGGGCTCCGTGTAGGCCCGCCGCGAACAACAGGTTGCACAAGGTGCCTGCCAGGATGAGACCCCGCGAAAACCGAAGCTCTACGGGCAAAAATGCATATAGCCCGGCGATGGCGATGCTCCCGGCAAGAAGTCCACCCACCAACCGCCCCGAGCGGTAGGGGCGCTCGTAGGTTCCACTGAGGTAGAGGCCACCAATCCAAATGAGAACATAGCAGGGCAGGATCCACTGAAGAAATATCGGCGGATAGATCACGCCTTCGTCGGCCTTGATATAGGTTTGCCACCAATGGGTGAGCCCAACCATCACCCCATACAATAGAGCCGCGTCGAGAACGGGGTGCAGGGCACGGCGCGACCAGCGGCGGAGCAGGGCAGCCAGAGCCCGGATTCCAATGCCGATATACAACAACCATCCCAACAGGCGGGCACCCTGGGGTGAGAAATGTTGCCGGGCAAAGAGGGCCATCGCCTGGTAGAACAACCGCACGTAGCGCATCGATTGCTTTTGGGTGCTTTCGCCTTTGTAGTGGAGTATGGGCGTTTCGCTGAAGTACCAGTTTTCGTAGCCCGCTAAACGAATGCGGTGGCTCAAATCAATGTCCTCTCCGTACATGAAGTAGCGCTCGTCGAGTAGCCCCACTTCCTGCAGCACACTTCGGCGCATCAGCATAAAGGCGCCGCACAGCACATGAACAGGGTGGTTTTGCTGCGCGCTGAGGTATCCGAGGTGGTAGCGGCCAAATCGTCGGCTTCGGGGAAAGATCGTGCTCAGTCCGATGAGTTTCCAGAGCGCTACCAGTGGGGTGGGCAGGTCGCGCTTCGACTCGGGAAGAAACCGCCCGCTTCCGTCGAGCATGCGGATGCCCAGTCCACCCGCCTGTGGATGCCGACCCATAAATTCAAGGCTTCGGTGGATGCTGTCCTCGGGTAGGAGGGTATCGGGATTGAGGAGGAGGATGTACTCGGCAATGCTTTCGCGCATGGCCTGGTTGTTGGCGCGCGAAAAACCGACATTTTCCAGGTTGGCTATGAGGCGCACCTCAGGGAAGTATTGTCTGATTCGGTCGATGCTGTTGTCGCCCGATGCGTTGTCGACCACCCACACCTCGGCCTCTATGCCTTGCAGGGCATGGCGGAGCGACAACAAGGCCTGGTGGAGGAACAGGGGTACCTTATAATTGACCAGTACGACGCTGATTTTCAAGGGGAAGATCGTGGGTTAAAAGAAGCTTTAGAAGAAGCTATTGCCCAGACTTAGGCTGTAGACTTGGTAATCGCCCCCTCCGATGGTGCCGATCGATGAGCCGTAGCGTAGGTAAACAGGGCGTCCGGCAAGGCGAAAACGCAGAGCGAGCGAGTAGGTCAGGTTCACCTGGGTGATGTTTAGGCCACTCAATGTGGTGAGTTCGGGTCCGAATCCGGCAGAAACGCCCAAATTTCGGGGGTTTTGAAGGGTGCTTCCTCTTCCGAGGTTCACTTCGGTGAGGAGCGGCAGCTGAAGCATAAAATAGCTGCCCAGGTTCGAAATGTTGAGTCCGACCGTGCCGTAGGTACCTGTGCTGACGCTGAAATCATCGCCCCGGACATGCCAAGGGTATCTCAGGCTGTAGCAAATGCCGGGAAGGCTAATTTCATAGAGGGCACCGGCCCCTTGGGGGATCATAAAGTAGACCGCACTGCCGAGTTCTTGCATGAGCTGGTCTTTGAACTTGCCATTTTGGTTCTTCGAGCCATCGGTTTTTTCGCCTTTGCCGAGGTAAACACCGTAGGGATCGACCTGGGCGGCAGTTGGGGAGAGGGTGCTGAGGCTCATCAACAGGCAAAGGAGGCATGCGCTTGTGCTTGGGCTGTTCACTGGGGCTTGGCTAAAGGTTGGGTTGGCTGGTTCATCGGAAGCAAACGCCAAAAATAAAGGTAAATTTGATCGCGGGGCATTTTTCTACCCGGTTCGATGGCCGTGGCATGCGGCAAATTCACCTGCTGCCTCGTATATTCGTCCCCTTATACACCATGTTGCAGTTCACCAAACTTAAAGAGTCGCACATCACCGTTAAGAACCTCAGGAAGGCTATTTCTTTCTACCAGGATTTGCTGGGATTGCGCACGCAAAGTTATGTTAAAGGCAAACATGCCGTTTTTGTGGCAGGCAGTACGATGTTGGTTTGTCATTTGGTGGTGGCCGCTGAGGAAGGCAGCGAGCAATCTTGGCAACTACAATATCCCAACCAACACATCGTTCTGGAATCGCGCGATGGTGAATACGACACCAACCGCGAGGCTTTGGTCGACTCTGGTGTTACGCTGGTCGACGAAGGGGTGCGGGAATCGGGCCGCCGTATGTTTTTTGTGCATGATCCCGATGGTAACCTGATTGAAATAACCGAATACAATGTTTGGGGCGATTAAAAATTGGGTCAAAAGGGCAATGCCGGTCAAAAGGGCAACGCTCGTTGTTGCATGCTTTTTATTGGCCATCAATTCTTCGGCTCAAATTCTGAACCCCATTAAGTGGAGTTTTGAATGGGTGGCTACCAGTGAAACAGAGGCTTTGTTTCGGGCCAAGGCGCGCATCGATAAAGGCTGGCACCTCTACGCCCAGGAAATGAATATTGACGACGGTATGGGTCCCGAGCGTACGGTATTCACGTTTCGCCCATCGAAGGATTGGCAGCGGCTGGGTAAAGTGGTGGAGCGCAGCAAGGTCTACGAGGAAAAAGCAGAAGTTTGGGAGGGTTTGTTGGTTCGCTATTTCAAGAACGAAGCGGTTTTTGAGCAGAAGTTTAAGGTTAGGCGTCCAGGGGCGCGGCTTAAGGGGAATGTTTATGCCATGGTATGCGACGATAAGCAGTGCCTTCCGCCAGAGGAGACAGAGTTTGACCTGGTGTTTTCACCTGCCGGTGTACCTGCCCAATCGGGCGCCCATGCTTCTACACAAGGCGAAATGAGCCAGGGACCGAACCCGTTGGAGGCGAACAAGGGGGTAGCCGTTTCTGATGGACGAACCGCGGACCAGGATACAGGACGAACTGCGGACCCGTTTGCAGAACGTAGCACTGATTCAGATGCAGAACCTAACGATGATCCAGATGCAGAAGCTAGCGCCGGTTCGGCTGAAGATCAGACCGAGGGACGAACCGCGGGTGGTGCATTGTGGGGAATTTTTCTTGCCGGACTCCTTGGTGGATTCATTGCGCTTCTTACCCCATGTGTTTTTCCCATGATTCCGCTCACGGTAAGTTATTTCACCAAACAAACGGGAAGCCGCCAACAAGGTTTGGCGAAAGCGTTGCTCTATGGGCTTAGCATTGTGGTGATCTACGTGGGGTTGGGGTTAATCGTGACATTCGCCTTTGGCTCTGATGCCCTCAATGCTATGGCGAGCGACATTTGGTTCAATTTGGCCTTTTTTGTGCTGTTGGTGGTGTTTGGCATTTCATTTTTGGGCGCATTCGAGATCACTCTTCCCTCTTCTTGGGTGAATAGGGCCGACACCAACAGCGAGCGTGGGGGTTGGGCCGGCATATTTTTTATGGCGTTCACCTTAGCTTTGGTGTCCTTTAGCTGCACAGGCCCCATAATTGGCACCTTGCTGGTTGAGGCGGCTACCCGTGGTGCTGTTTTGGGCCCAGCGGTGGGGATGACTGGCTTTGCCTTGGCACTGGCGTTGCCTTTCAGCTTGTTTGCACTCTTCCCGGGATGGCTCAAGAGCCTACCCCGTTCGGGTGGTTGGCTCAATCGGGTGAAGGTGGTGCTCGGGCTACTTGAATTGGCCTTTGCTTTGAAGTTTTTGAGCAATGTAGATTTGGCCTATCATTGGGGAATACTCGACCGAGAGGTTTTTCTGGTGATTTGGATTGCGCTTTTTTTGAGTTTGAGTCTCTACCTCATGGGGTTTATCCGCTTCCCACACGACGATCCAGGACCAGAGCCCCTTTCCATACCCCGCTTTCTGTTGTCTTTGGTGGCTCTTTCCTTTACCTTTTATCTTGTTCCGGGTTTATGGGGCGCCCCTTTAAAGTCGGTGAATGCATTTCTTCCTCCCATGGCCACCCAGGACTTTGACATGAGTGTGTCGAAACAAGGTGGGGGCGGCGCTAACTCCAGCGCACCTGCTCCGAGCCAAGCGGGGACCCTCTACAGCGACCTTTTTCATTGCCCTCACGGACTTTCCTGTTTTTTCGACCTTGAGGAGGGATTGGCCTATGCCGATAAAACGAACAAACCCGTGATGATCGATTTCACAGGGCACAGTTGTGTAAACTGTAGGAAAATGGAAGCCAGCGTATGGGCCGATCCTGAGGTGTTGCAGATGCTGCGCGATTCTTTTGTGTTGATATCCTTGTATGTCGACGACAAAACAGTCTTACCCACATCCCAGCAATATGTGAGCAGCTTCAGTGGAAAAAAAGTGAAAACTTTGGGCAATAAGTGGAGCGACTACCAGGCCTCTGTGTTTGGAATCAATTCTCAACCCTATTATGTACTCATGGACGGAAAGAAAAAGCAATTGACAACACCTTCTGCCTATGACCCCGACATTGAGCGCTACCGCACCTTTTTACGCAGCGGGCTTCGTGCATTCCGTGACCAGGGCACTCGTTTTGGTGGGAATTAGACGGAACCGTTCATGATGAACATCCTTTGTGTACCACATTATTGGTGGCCAAGGCCAGGTGTCAATTTTTGTCAACCTCTGTCCGGCAATGGTCATCTCTCTGTCCGGCAATGGTCATCTCTCTGTCCGGCATTTGTCACCCCCCAATGTACGGCGTCGTGTCGTTTTTTCCGTATTTTCGGCCTTCTATTTCGTTTTGACACTTGATTTTTGATAAGCTACATGAAATCGTACCCTCTGATTAACAACATCACCGGTTGGCTGGTGTTTCTCATTTCCGCGGCGGTTTATACCCTTACGCTGGAACCCACCACGAGCTTTTGGGACTGTGGAGAATTTATTTCTGCCTGTTATAAAATGCAAATCATGCACCCTCCAGGGGCACCATTTTTCATGTTAACCGGCCGGATGTTTACCCTTTTGGCTGCCGACACCTCACAGGTTGCTTGGATGGTTAACTTCTTTAGCGGTATAGCGAGTGCATTCACCATTCTCTTTCTTTTTTGGAGTATCACGGCCCTTGGCCGAAAAATGTTGGAATCGGGGGGTGCAGCCCTCGATTTTGGGGGCACATTGTTGCTGATGGGCGCTGGCGCGGTGGGTGCATTGGCCTATACCTTCAGCGATTCGTTTTGGTTTTCAGCGGTTGAAGGCGAGGTTTACGCCTATTCCAGTTTCTTTACAGCAATTGTTTTTTGGGCGATTTTGAAGTGGGAGCGCGTAGCCGAAGAAGAAGGCGCTGACCGTTGGCTGTTGCTCATCGCCTATTTGATGGGCTTGTCGATTGGGGTGCACTTATTGAATTTGTTGGCTATTCCAGCCATTTGCCTGGTCTATTATTTTCGCAAGTATCCCATCACCCGTAATGGGGTTTTGATGGCTTCTGGTATTTCGATTGCCATTTTGGCGGTCATTATGTACGGGATCATTCCGGGTCTTCCCACTTTGGCATCGAAGTTTGATCTGTTTATGGTGAATGGAATTGGCTTGCCCTTCGGTTCTGGAAATCTATTGTTCGCTTTGTTGGTGGTTGGTGGACTTACCTACGGCATCATACATTCTCAAAAAACGGCTAAGGGCTTGCTTAATATGTCATTATTGGCTGCCACCTTTATCATCATCGGCTATAGTTCATATTCCATGATTGTGATTCGCTCACACGCCGATCCACCAATCAACATGAACAAGCCCTCCGATATTTTTTCGTTGGTGAGCTACATCAACCGTGAACAATATGGCGATCGGCCTTTGCTGTATGGCCCTTATTTCACGGCTGAGTTGGTAGACCAGAAGGAGGGCAGCACGAAGTACCGTAAAGGTGCTGATCAATATGAGGAAATTGGCAAAGATATCGTGCCCGTTTATGACCCCACACAGAATACACTTCTTCCGCGTGCCTACAAGCGAGCCGGAACGCAACAAAGGCATATCGATTTTTATAAATCATGGCTTAAGTTGCGCGACGGACAAAAACCAACCTTCGGCCAAAACCTCAACTTTTTGTTCAGCTACCAATTGGGGCATATGTATTTCCGCTATTTCATGTGGAATTTTGCTGGCCGCCAAAATGACGTGCAGGGACAAGGACGCGACTACGAGCGGGGAAACTGGATTTCAGGGATTCCGGCGGTGGATGAAGGTCGTGTGGGGGAATTGAAAAATTTGCCTGATATCCGTACACAGAATAAGGCGCGCAACATGTATTATGGCTTACCACTTCTCTTGGGGTTGGTGGGATTATTTTATCATTTCCGCAAACAGCGTCTCGATTTTTGGGTGGTTGGAATCCTGTTTGTGCTCACCGGGGTGGCCATTGTCATCTACCTTAATTTCGAGCCACTGCAGCCACGCGAACGGGATTATGCCTATGTGGGTTCTTTTTACGCCTTTGCGATTTGGATTGGCTTGGGTGTCATGGGTGTGGCACAGGCCCTTCGTCGGTTTATCCCGATGTTGCCCGCGGCTGCTTTATCGACCTTGCTTTGCCTTGGGGTTCCTGGCATTTTAGCGGCTGAAAATTGGGATGATCACGACCGCTCAGGAAAATATACTGCTCGGGACTTTGCGATTAATTACCTTGAAAGCTGCGCGCCGAATGCCATTCTGTTCACCATGGGTGACAACGATACTTATCCTCTTTGGTATGCCCAGGAAGTTGAAGGAATTCGCACGGATGTTCGGGTGGTGAATCTGAGTTTGTTGGGAACCGATTGGTACATCAACCAACTAAGGAAACCCGTGAACAATTCGGCCCCCATAAAACTTTCCTTTTCTCCGGAGCAGATCGTGACCGGAACACGCGATTATGTTCCGTTTTACGATCGGGGCTTAACGGGACCTGTCGACCTTGCACAAACCATGAAGTTTATCGCATCGGATGATCCAAG
>VFQT010000362.1_pt1 | contig 68531 bp, 45 predicted proteins | sample 3512381 | NCBI WGS metagenome assembly VFQT01 (sample SAMN10412376, study PRJNA504923) | tailings metagenome | isolation source: Relicate 2 Philex TSF3 active mining site | place: Philippines: Tuba, Benguet | collected 2017-08-29
GGGGTCCGGGCGATCATATCCAAAACTCCGGCAGCTTCAGAGAATTCCTGGTCGGGAAACAGTTGAGCAACCTGTTCGATGGTCAACTGGTCAGCGTTGCAGAGAAACCAGCACCAGCGTTCGACTGCCGTCGCATTATACAGCGTTTCTGCGGTGACCTGAAGATGATTCAGCTGCAAAAAATGGATTTGCAGATCGTCCGTCAGAGTCAGGGGATGGGATTTTTCACGGAGCCGGAAGTCCAGATGCAGCTCAGCCGGTTGGCTGTACAGAGCTCCTGCCAGCACACAAATACAAATAGCCGGCTGCAGTGAATTGTAGCTCTGACCTTCCAGTAACTGCCTGACATAGGTTTGGGCCGAATAATAGACCATGCGTTTTGCCATGCCAGCCGGCAGCGATATCTGAACTTCGATGTTGAGCTGTCGTCCGAGAGCGTCAATGGCAAGAACATCGAGGATGCAAACTTTGCCGTCCGCGGTGTGGCGATAGCGAATCGGGTTCTGAAATGTGATTTCTGTCACCGGAGGCTGACCGACCAGCACCGAGTTCAGGAAATGGATGGTGACGGGACTGTGCTCTTCGTTGCCGAACAGCATTTTGAAGGCGTAGTCCACGAGCGGAATGATGCCGATTACCACAGACAACTCCTTCTCCGACTGGCGGAGACCTGCAAGTGCATGGAAGGTTAACATTTACAGCACCCACGGGTATTCACTATTGTCACACTAAAACCGGCAGGGATTCCCCGAACCTCGGGATTTTCCCAAGCATTTTTCCAGCCATGGTGCCGATGATACCGGTTGCACCCGTCGCTCGGTTGCAAGGCCCGGCGGGCACCGGGTAATCTCTGCAACCTACCCTCCCGAAATTTCTATGGAAGGTCGCACTGGGGTGCCTGTCATGGCGGACGCTGAGCCACAAACCAGTAAGACGCTGCTGAGTCGTCTGCACACGTGGCGTGACCAGACCGCCTGGCGGCAGTTTTTTGCTGCATACCAGCCACTGCTGGACCGCTGGGCTCGCACCAGTCTCCGGAACCCGGCTGATGTGCAGGATCTGACGCAAACGCTGTGGTTTGAACTTGCACGTCGTGTCCGCTCATTCCAATACGACTCCTCAGGATCCTTTCGTGGCTGGCTCAGAAGTCTGTATCGCAGCCGACTGAGTGATTTTCTGAAATCTGAAGAACGGCGTCGCAACCGTGAACGAATGGCAGCGCAACCAGCTCTGGAACTTACTGCTTCCTGCCTGAGTTTTCAGACCGATCGATCGGAGCAAACAGAGCGGTCGAGGCAGGCTGCGGCGCTGGCAGAAAAATCACAGCGGATTCAGGCTCAGATTCGCCAAAAGGTCTCTGCTAAATCATGGACCATCTTTGAACAGATTGCTGTGCACGGAATGGAAATCGCCGAAGTGGCACGTCAGCACGATATGCGTTACGCGGCTGCCTTTGCGGCATTCTCGCGAGTCCGGCGGATGCTGCGCGAGGCGGCAGCGGCGGAGACTTCGGAATGACCCGATCACCCAGTTGCCCGGCGGCGACTGATCTGCAGGCACTCGCCGGCGATTCCCTGCAGGCCGAACGTCGCCACCTGCTGGAACTGCATGTAGAGCGATGCCGACAGTGCCAAACTCTGCTGCAGCAAATCGCGGAACTGCAGTCCGTCGAACTGGCGACAGGGCCGATCCCGCTGCGGGTCCGCCCACCGGTACCATCGGAAATCTCCGGGTGTCGCCTGCTGCGAGTGCTCGGACGAGGCAGCCGCTCAGAAGTCTGGCTGGCGGAAGAGCAGCAGATGCAGCGGACTGTGGCCGTTAAACTGCTGCCTGCAGAAGGCCCCGACCGCGAGTCATTGCGTGGGCATTGGCTGGCCGAAGTTCGCCTGGCAGCAGGACTGGCTCATCCCGGACTTGTCAGATTATACAGGGCCGAGGAATCAGCCAGCTGGTTCGTGCTGATCTTTGAGTATGTGTCGGGGGGCACACTGAAGGACCATGGCTTGTGTCGAGATCCCGAGCAGGCCGTCAGGCTGACACTCGCTCTGACCGCAGCCGTCCAGTACATGCATGATCAGGGAATTCTGCATCTGGACCTGAAGCCGGCAAATGTGCTGCTGGAGTACGCCGAACACTCGGATTGTTCGGACTGCCTGCCGAAGATCTCCGACTTCGGCATTTCGCTGCGACAGTCTGCAGATGCCTCGCATGATACGACTCGAGTCGCCGGGCTCGGAACTCCGCCATGGATGGCCCCCGAGCAGTTGCTGTGCCCGATTTCTGAGCTTACAGCGGCAGCAGATATCTGCGGACTGGGCGGTATTTTGTATTTTCTGCTGACAGGTCAACCACCCTATTCCGGCGAGACGATGGAATCCCTGCTGGAGCAGATGCTGGGGCAGGAACCAACGGAGCTGCCGTCGGAATTTTGTCCCGAACTGCGACTCATCTGTCAGCGCTGTCTGCAGCGGCAGCCGGAATCCCGCTGGAGCAGCGTTCGTGAACTGCGAATCGCGCTGGCAGACTGGCTGGATCGTCGGGCAAAACTTCGAAGGCAGCAGCGTCAGAGGCTGCGGAGCAGGCTGCTCACCGCGACTGCGGCACTCGTCGTACTGCTGCCGGTCACTCTGCTGTGGTCCGGCACGGGCGGTTCGGAAGATACCAGAATTCGATCAGAGGCCGATTTTCAGCGATGGCTGGCCCGACCGGCAGAAGCATTGGACGCACACGGGGCGGAACAGCTGGTTGAGGCGGCAGCGGTACGCCTCGAAACGCTGCTGCCTGGCCGCTCTGCTGCAGCCGCGGATCTTGGCATCATGCTGAGCCGGGCCGGAGCTCGACTGGATGCCAGTCTGCAGACAGAAACCTATCCGGCAGCCCTGCAGTTGCTGCAGCAGTCGGAACGCCTGCTTGAGGCAGCGACACAATCCCACCCGATGAAATCAGGCTGGCATGAAGAACTGATCGCAACTCGCGTCGCACTTGCCGGCAGCAAAGCGAATCCCCCAGGAATCGCCCCGTCCAACAGGACGGCTCATGCAGCCTGGCGGCGACAGCAGCTGCTGCGAGCTCTGCCAACAGTTTCGCGACTTGCAGAGCTGCGGCAACAGGTATTCTGGGCTGCTGAGATCCTGGATAATCTGGCGCAGCGCAGTCTGATTTCGGAAGCAGCGGCATACAGCGAACTGCGAAACAGCCTGTCCGCCCTGCTCCCGGACCTGCTGCAGGCAGCCGATATTCGTGCCAGGCTGCTGCTGTTGTCTGACACAACGTCAATCACGGATGAGTTCATTGTTCTGCTGGCAGACCCGGGCTGGGTCTTTCCGGCCGGCCGCACGACCGTGATCAAATCAGCCATTGCGGCACATTTGCAGCAGCGGGGACTGCCGGCACTGGCAGCCGGGGCAACAGGGGCTGCGGTACAGATCCCGGACCACACTGCGATACTGCAGAATTGCTGCAGCTGGCTGGCGAAACTGAACCAGAATTCGGATTTGGTCGCCGAGATTCTGCATGGTGAACTGATCCGGGCAGTCGCCGAAAAATCCACGAACCACCGTAGCCGCAATGAGCTGGCGGCCGCCGAAAGCATCCAGCGGGAGTACGTCGGGCTGTGCGAGGCTGCAGTCAGGCAGTTTCCGGAGAATTCCGATGCCCTGCTGGCTCTCAGTGAAGCTCACCTGCAGGCGTGGAAAAACAGCCTGAGGCGCGATCGGCCGCTTGTGGCCGTCCGGGAACTTGAGAATTCCCTGCGGGCCGCCGAGCAGGCCCTGCGGGTCAGCCCGGGATCCCAGCGGGCCCGGTTTCAGGTTGCCAACCGCCTCAGCAGGCTCGCCGCATTTCGCGCGGCCCAGTGAGTACTGCCACCACCAGGAATTCTGTGATGCCGCGTGCACTGGCGTCGTAGTTCACCTTAGAGGGGTTGCTGCACTGACGAATTGCCGATGTTTTCACGCTGTTCGTCAGATTGGCTGGGGCCTCTGGGAGGAATCCAGACATGGTGAAGAAACAGGGCAATCCGGAACCGCGCGAACTGCAGCAGGTACTGAATGAATGCCGCAGATTACAGCAGCAGGGAAAGTTGCCGGAGCGTGCGGAATTGTTGCAGCGGTATCCGCGGTTTGCCTCCGAGATCAGCGCCTGGCTGGGCCGGCCCGCCACTTCGGGAATCTCAGCATCGCTGGCCGAGACTCAGGCCGGCCCCCCTGCCGACGTCTCCCTCGAAACACCGCTGCAATTCTCCGGGAAGGTTCCGGAGCAACTGCCTCGCCGGTTCGGACGCTATCAGCTGCTGCAGCATCTGGGGGCTGGTGGTATGGGCCGGGTGTATCTGGCTCAGGACACGTTGCTGGACCGTCGCGTGGCCCTGAAGCTGCCACAGCCGATGCAAAACGACGTCGGTGAATTTATGGAACGGTTTGCCCGGGAAGCCCGGGCCGCAGCGGCCCTGAAGCATCCGCATATCTGCAGTGTGTTTGATGCAGGACGCGAACAGGGCCTGCCGTATATCACCATGGAGTTCGTGGATGGTCCGACACTTTCGCAGGTCCTGCAGCAGCGGGGAGCTTTGCCACCGGAGCAGGCACTTGAGATTGCGGTGCATGTGGCAGAGGCCGTTCAGCACGCTCACGCAGCCGGTGTGATCCATCGTGACCTGAAGCCCGGCAACATCCTGATGGCGTCGGAACGACATCCGATGGTGACGGACTTCGGGCTGGCAAGACGCGTGGACGGTCACAGCGAGGAACGGATCACGGGGGAGGGGCTGCTGCTGGGAACGCCGGCCTGGATGGCTCCGGAGCAGATGCGAGGCGATCAGCAGCTGGTCGGCACTGCGGCGGATCTGTATTCGCTGGGTGTGATACTGTTTGAAATGCTGGCTGGCAGGCGACCGTTCATGACCAGCGGAGCAGAACTGCTGGCAAACGTCCTGCGGGATCGACCACCACTGATTCGCAGTCTGCGTCCGGAATTGTCCGAAGACCTTGAAGATCTTGTGCAGAAGCTGCTGCAAACAGAGCCGGATCGCAGACCAAAATCCATGGCGGATGTCGTCCAGTGGCTGCGAAAACTGCAGGCTGCGAGGGCCGACAGAACACTCACCGGGCAGTCCGGATTATCGCGTGAGCTGCAGGTTTCCAAAGACGCATTCCAACTGCGTCAGCGACAGACTGAGGATCTGCTGAAACGCGGTCAGTACGCAGCGGCCATTCATGAGCTTGAACTGCTGGCGAACGAGGTCGCTCCGGCAGCCCGGGAGACTGGCGAATGGGCTCGAAAAAAACTTCCAGCCGTCAGGGCCGAAGCCAAAGCACTCAGCCCAGCCGGCATCGCTGCAATGCTGCAAACAGCACAGCAGCTGTTCAGCAAATGCGATTACGCCGGCTGCCAGCAGTTGCTGGATGACGTGCCACCAGCCCGACGAACCGATGAACTTGAGCAACTGCTGCGCAGGGCACGGGCCTGTGAGGCGGAAGCCGATCAGCTCTGGCTCGACATTCGCGAAATGGAGCAGAAGCGGAAAACGGATGGCCTCGAAATGCTGGTGAAACGACTGCTGAAGCTCAAACCCGGCCATGCTGCTGCAAAACGACTGCACAAAGCCCTGCAAAGCTACAGCAGCGTGCCAGTGCATCGCCGCAACTACAAATACGAACAGGGACGACTGCAGCCGCTGCCGGAACCCAGCCTGCTGGCACAGTGGGGATTGCTGGCCGGACTGACCTTTGCACTGGCCTTCCTCGCCGTGTATTCCTACGTCATTGTTTACCTCAAAAGCGGTTCACAGGTGCTGCAGGTAGCCATCGATGATCAGTGGCTGAAAAGTCTTGGGGGCAGACTGACGCTGCAGGTGGACGGTCAGGAACACTTGATTGAAGTGGGCAACGGTGAAGTCCGAGGCCTGCAGGTCGCAGTGAAATTCGGAGATCATGACTTCTCCGTGCGGCACAACGGTGTGCTGGTGCATCAGCCGAAGACATTTGAAATCTCCCGGGATGGTCGTCGAGTCCTGCAGATCACACCGACCGACATCCGCCTGCTGAATCAGCCGGATCCCTTTATTCCCTGGCAGCAGGCCCGGACTGGCCAGGCTGCCGCAGAACCACAGGCAGGCGGCGCACCGACCGGAGCTGCACCAGTCGACAGTGCGCCGCCTGCCGTGGAAAAACCAGGTGGCTCGGTCGCCACCTCCGCGACCACAGCAACCGTCGAAACCGTTCCGGAAAACCTCGTCACTCAGGGCCCCGGCTGGTCGGTGCTGCAGGGTGCCACACTGGAGGGCCTGCTGGCATGGTCAAAAACGCTGCCTCCGGAGATCTATCCGCATCGCGTCACGCTGCAGGTCGGCAGTGGAGAACGCATCTTTGATGCACTCGCAGAACCGTGGCCGAAGAATGCAGACGGACTTCAGCATCCCTCAGAATGGCGGATTGAGGTTATCGATGCTGACGCAGACTGGGGCCGAGCGATCGAGGGGCAGCGTCCGCTGGTCCTGCTGCCGTTCCGAGACGGAAACGCTGTCAAAAGGCTGTGCATCGGCACCAAACATAACGTGTTTTTCAGCTGGTGGTTCGGTTCGGCCGGCTTCATGAACGAAAAAATGCAGGAGGGCATACAGCAGGACTACCGCGACATCCCTGGTTTCCTGAGTTCACTCGGGTGGTATAAAAACGGTGAATGGCTGATGGTGCGAACTCCTTCGGATCGAAATGCGGTGCAGTTGCACACAGACCTTACAGAACAGGGTCTGCAGACACTGTTGCAGCATGCGCAGGAGCAGCAGCTGCGTCCGCTGATTCTGGATCACCAGCATTCCGGCAGGGAAGCAGATCTGTTTACCGTGCTGGTGAACTCCGGCACCGGCACGTGGGCCAGTTCACTGCACTTGTCAGCGGCACAGTTCGCCCGCATGCTGCCGCTGGTCTCCAGTCAGGCAGGACGACCGGCCTGCATCGCTTCCACTGTACTGCCGGCGGGAACAGTTTACCGAGTGGTGTGGAGGGGAATCGCGCAGGAGCTGATCACAAAACTTGAAGAGCAGGCGCGGCCGGCCGGCCCCCTGCCGGATACCGCAGTGTCGGTCTTCCGCCTGCCCGCACGCAATCAGGCCAAAACGGCAGAGGGAGCAGCGGTACCAGCTGTGGCCCCGTTCGACGCAGATGCCGCCAGGCAGTACCAGGACGCGTGGGCCGAGCACCTGCAGGTGCCGACCGAGTATACGAATTCGATCGGGATGAAGTTCCGGCTGATTCCACCCGGCCGATTTCTGATGGGCAGCACAGCCGAGCAGGTGGCGGCTGCCAAACCATTCCTCTACACGGAACTTGACCCGGCTCGCAAAGATCGCGCAGATTCCGAAATGCCGCAGCATCAGGTAACGCTCACACGCGCGTTTTACCTCGGCACCACCGAAGTCACTCAGGAGAGCTTCCGCCGAGTAACCGGTGTGAATCCGGCGAGTCTGACAGAGGGCCCCGGGGATCGTCTGCAGGCACCCGTCGAAACCGTCACCTGGATCAACTGCGTGGAATTCTGCAATCAGCTCAGCCAGGGCGAAGGACTGGAATGGGCCTACAGATTCACTCCGGACCTCGTGACTCAAACCGGCGTCGGAGGATATCGCCTGCCGACTGAAGCTGAGTGGGAATTTGCCTGCCGAGCCGGGACAACCTCGCAGTTCCATACCGGTGATGATCCCGCGGGACTGGCCGCGGCAGCATGGATTGAGGTCGAGAACGGCCATCAGACCAAACCCGTGGCTCAAAAACAGCCGAACGCCTTCGGCCTGTTTGACATGCACGGAAATGTCTTTGAGTGGGTGCATGACGGGTGGCGACAGGACTGGTACAGCAATACCACAGGCGCAGCAGCAATCGATCCTCGCTGCGACGTCGGGATCGAAGGACGACGCGTTGTGCGAGGCGGCGAAAAATCCTTCTCGTGGGCCGAGGCCCGCTCAGGATCTCGCGATGGTTACGCGGCCGACTCAACCTGGTGGGATACCGGCTTCCGAGTGGCACTGTCGGTTGAAGCAGTCAGAGCCCTGCGGGCAGTCGGTCGGTAGTACGACCTGAACAACTGCGCAAAATCCCCCGAAAAGGACGCTTCAGATCTGTGCTTCTCAGTTTCGGAATTGAGCATCTGCCGCGGTTCGGTTGTTTTTACCTGCGCCGGTGATACCGTAGGAAGCTAGAAAAAAGATAAGGCTGCCCGGCAGGTTCCCACGGTTTGGTTTGCGGCGTTCTCGACGACGCAGGCCCTGCGCCTATACTCCTGCCACAGCTCGCTCGCCCCTATGATCACTCCCTGCCAGGAACACTGAACACATGACAACTGCCAGCTTAACACTGGACGGAAAATCGTACGACTTGCCGGTGATCCGCGGGACGGAAGATGAAACGGCGATTGACATTACGAAGCTGCTGGGACAATCGGGCGCAATCACGATGGACCCTGGCTTCAACAGCACGGGGGCCTGTCGCAGTGGTATCACCTTTATTGACGGTGACAAGGGAATTCTGCGATATCGCGGGTACCCGATTGAGCAACTGGCGGAGCGATCAGATTTTGTCGAAACGGCATGGCTGCTGCTGTACGGTGAGCTGCCGACTGGCGAGCAGCTGGATGGGTTCCGCGCTCAGCTGACGTATCACAGCATGATCCATGAAGACATGAAGAAGTTCTTCGAAGGATTTCCCCCGGGTGCTCATCCGATGGCCATTCTTTCGGCGATGGTGGCGTCGCTGTCGACGTACTATCCCGGCACAGAAGACGACCACTCCGATGTGAACATTGTGCGCCTGCTGGCCAAGGTTCGCACAATTGCCGCCTATGCATACAAGAAGTCGATCGGGCAGCCGACGATTTACCCCAAGAACGATCTGTCCTACTGTGCCAACTTCCTGCACATGATGTTCGCGGTTCCGGCCGAGGACTATCATGTGAGTCCGGTGCTTGTGAAAGCGCTGAATATGCTGTTGATTCTGCATGCGGATCACGAGCAGAACTGCAGCACATCCACGGTGCGCATTGTGGCCAGCAGCAAAGCAAACATCTTTGCTTCGATTTCAGCCGGAATCTGTGCACTGTGGGGCCCGCTGCATGGCGGTGCGAACCAGGCGGTGCTGGAAATGCTGGAAATGATTCACCGGGACGGCGGTGATTACAAGAAGTATGTGATGCTGGCAAAGGATAAAACCAGCGACTTCCGGCTGATGGGCTTTGGCCATCGCGTGTACAAGAATTTCGACCCGCGGGCAACGATTCTGCGGAAGATGGCGGAACAGGTGCTGAACGAACTGGGCATCAACGATCCGCTCCTCGAAATTGCTCGCAATCTCGAGAAGGTGGCCCTGGAAGACGACTACTTTGTCAGTCGCAAACTGTATCCCAACGTGGACTTCTACAGCGGCATTCTGTATCGCGCGATGGGTATCCCGACGAACATGTTCACTGTGATGTTTGCACTGGGGCGTCTGCCTGGCTGGTTGTCGCACTGGCGTGAGCAGCGTGACGACGACTCGGCCCGCATCTACCGGCCTCGCCAGGTCTACACGGGCGCCACGATCCGTGACTACACAGCCATTGAAAACCGCTGAACAGCAGTTATCGGCGACCGGTCGAAGCCGCACCCGACACCCGACACCCGACACCCGAATTCTGACGTCCTCCCGGAGCCCCTGATGTCCCTGAAGATTGGTGTAAATGGTGCTGGTGGCCGGATGGGTCGTCGGGTTGTCGCGTTGACGATGCAGGATCAGGAACTCAGCCTGACTGCAGCACTGGAGCATTCTGCGTGCCCATTTCTGGGTCAGGATGCGGGGGAACTGGCGGGGGCCGGCCGAGCCAATGTTCCGCTCTGCAGTTCCCTGGAACATGCGGTGGATGCGATCATCGACTTTTCGACTCCTGAGGGCCTGCACTCTGTCCTGCAGTTGTGTGAATCGCGGCGGATTCCGCTGGTGGTGGCAACGACAGGGCTGACGGGTGAGCAGCGTCAGGCGGTGCTCGAGGCTGCTCAGACAACGCCCATCGTGATGGCTCCCAGCATGAGCATGGCGGTGAATCTCGTCATGAAACTTGTCGCTGAAGCTGCAAAGGTGCTGCGGAACAATGCGGACGGTGTGGATGTGGAGATTATTGAGCGGCATCATCGCTACAAGGAGGACGCTCCCAGTGGCACTGCTCTGCAGTTCGGTCGCATTGTGGCTGAGCAGATGGGGCAGGAGCGGCATGTCCACGGTCGGGAGGGTCGGACGGGAAAACGTCCGCTGGGAGAAATCGGGTATCACGCAGTTCGAACCGGCGACAACGTCGGTGAGCACACGATTGTGTTTGGGATGCTGGGAGAGACGATCGACCTGACGGTTCGTGGCCATACCCGTGACAGTTACGCGTATGGGGCGCTGGCCGCCGCCAAATATGTCGTCTCACGCCCGGCCGGTCTGTATTCGATGGCGGATGTGCTGGGGCTGTCATGACGGACTCGGACTGCTGTCACGGGACGAACGCTGCGAACGCCGACGAATGTCAGCATGCGGTGGGGTGCGAGCATCCCGAAGGGGTCCATGTGCCCGGGTCGTGTCAAAGCGGAGATCCGCCTGCAGCGAGCAGCTACGGTACGGCATCGCCGGAACTGGCTGCAGGTCTGCCTCGTCAGACCCGAGTGCGGGCGTGGGAGCACGTGACGCAACTGGTGCGCCCGCAGGCTCACGAATTGCCTCCGCCTCCCGAGAGGATTCATCGTCGCTGGGATCGTTTGGTGCGACTGGTGGGAGACGGCGGAGTGCGTCGACTGCTCGGTTCGCACGTGGCGGTATTCGGGCTGGGTGGAGTGGGCAGTTACGCGGTCGAATCACTGGCGCGTTCCGCCGTTGGCCGGCTGACTCTGGTGGATTTCGATGACGTTTGTTTGACGAATATCAATCGACAGCTGCAGGCACTGCCGGGTACTGTCGGGCAGTCGAAGGCGGCCCTGCTGGCCGAGCGTGTGCGAGCAATTCATCCGGAGGCGTGGGTGGACCCGGTGCAGGCATTTTATGACCTGACAACCTCAGACCTGCTGCTCACTCCCCAGCCCGATCTGGTTATTGATGCGATTGACAATGTGACATCCAAGGTCCTGCTGCTGGAAACTTGCCTGAGGCGGGGGATTCCGGTGATCAGTGTCACTGGCGCCGGCGCGCGACTGGACCCCACTCAGGTGCGGATTGCCGACCTGACAGAGACGAAGGTGGATCCGCTGGCACGAGTGCTGCGGAAGGAGTTGTCTCGACGCGGAATCGGCAGCTCCGGACCGGCCGGTATTCCGGTGGTGTATTCTGAGGAGGAGGTGCGGGAACCGGAGGTTCCGGACTGGGACCGGGAGAGTGGCTTTCAGTGTATCTGTCCACACCGCGAGGATTCACCGCATGCCTGTGAGAAGCGGCGCAGAATCTATGGGACAGCATCATTTATTACGGCATCCTTTGCCATGGCTGCAGCCTCCTGGGCTGTTCGCCGACTGATCGGATCGAGTGCAGTGGATTGATGGGTCATAGCGTTTATACGCCCGAATCTGACCTGTTTTCGCCCTTCTGACGGATGAATTCCGCCTTATCTGCCCGGGTTGCATCGCAGCCCCATCGGCCGACAACTTACACTGCTGCCTTACCTGCTTCGTTCTGGTTCTCCGCTGTTTCCACGGAGAAGGCACCTGACAGATGTCAAAAGTTCTGGTTGTTGAGGATCAACCGAATCTGCTCCGCAGTGTCGCTCAGGCGCTGTCTGAAGCTGGTTTCCAGTCGCTGGCGGCTGGTACTCTGGCGGAAGCGACTGCGTCCCTGCGCACCGGCGTTGACCTGATGATTCTCGATGTGATGCTTCCGGATGGCAGTGGCCTTGAATGGCTCCGCAGTCTGCGTGCCGAGGGCAACAGCACACTTGTGCTGATGTTGACCGCGCGGGATTCCGTCGACGATCGAATCGTCGGACTCGAGACCGGTGCCGACGACTACATGGTCAAGCCGTTTGCCCTGAATGAGTTGCTGGCTCGCGTGCGGGCGCTGCTGCGTCGCGATATGCGACAGCTGGCGACAAACCTGACTGTGGAAGACATGACGCTGGACCTGCTGGCAAGGACCGTCAGGCGCGGTACGGTGCAGCTCGATCTGCCGCAGCGGCAGTTTGAACTGCTGGCCTACCTGATGAAGCATCCGGGTGAAACGGTGTCGCGTCAGATGATTGCCGAACATGTCTGGAAGGAAAGTTCGGCCACGTGGACCAACGTGATCGAGGTGCAGGTGAATCAGCTGAGAAAGAAACTGCATCTTGAGGGCCTGCCGCCGGTACTGCACACGGTGCGAGGCCGGGGTTACCGGATTGGGGGCGAGGCGTGAAGCGACTGTCGATTCGCTGGCGACTGACCGTCTGGATCGGCATGACTGTTTCAGCAGTTTTGCTGCTGACCGGCGCCGCGATGGTGCTGTCAGCCCGTCACCTGCTGCTGACTCGCGCCCACGACGCACTTTCAGAAGAACTCAGAGAGATTTCCGTAGAGCTTGAAATTGATGGTGATGAAGCCGCATTTCGCCGGGCCGCTGAGGCGCGGTTTTTCTACCACAACATCTACGAATTCGCCATTTTTTCCACTGACGGCAGACCGGTTTTTCGCAGTGCCGGGCTGCAGAGCGTGCGTCCGGAGGAACTGCAGGCCCAGGCATTTGACCAGCAGATTCGACTGCGCAAATGTGTGCTTGGCGATGGCCGCGAAATGCTGGTTTCCGGCTGGGTCCGGTCATCCTCGTTTGGCCCGCTGCTGGTGACAGCTGCAACTTCCACTGAACCATTCAACCGTGAACTGGTGACGCTGGAATCCACGGTCGCCATGATCCTGCCCGTCTCACTGGCCTGCTCGCTGATCTGTGGCTACTGGCTGGCCGGTCGCGTCCTGCGCCCGGTCCGCGAGCTTGCCCGGGCGGCCCGCGCACTTTCCATCGACAGCCTTGACCAGCGAATCCACGTTGAAAATCCGCACGATGAAATTGGAAGACTGGCAGAAACGCTGAATCTGCTGCTGGCTCGACTGGAAACCGCCGTCCACGAAATCCGTCGGTTCACCGCCGATGCCTCGCATGAAATCAGAACGCCGCTCGCCGCACTGCGCGCGGAAGCGGACCTGGCTCTGCTGCGCGTCAGGACGCCTCAGGAATACCAGCAGGCGCTGCAGATCATCGTGGACGAAGCAACGCGACTGGGACGTCTGGCTGACCAGCTGCTGGATTTGTCTCGTTCGGATGCAGGGGCGGTCAACCGGGCACTGCGACCTGTCTCGCTGACCGCGATTCTGCAGGACACCGTTGAACACCTGCAGGTGCTGGCTGAACAGCGGGGGCTCCAGCTGAAACTCCTGTCAGGCCCATGCGGTGACGTGCCGGGGGACGAATTCCGTCTGGGTATGGTGTGCTCCAATCTGATTGAGAATGCGATCAAGTATTCCAGACCAGGCGGGAAGATCGTGGTTTCGTGTCGCCCTGAAGGTCAACAGACCGTGCTGGAAGTGTCGGACGACGGGATTGGAATTTCAGCAGGGGACCTGCCTCGCGTCTTTGATCGGTTTTTCCGAGCGGACGGGTCTCGCAGCAGTGCCGGTGCCGGACTCGGACTGTCGATCGCGCAAAGCATCATCAGGGCTCACCATGGCCAAATCACCATCGCCAGTGAGCCGGGAAAAGGCACGGTGGTGTCGGTGAGACTTCCGAGCGTTGAGGGCAGCGTGATTCGGGACAGCAATCGGCGGTCGGTTGAGCCACTCCGTGAAGAAGTTTCGGTACAGGCCTGACTGCGGCGATCAGTCGTCGTTTCAATCGGTCGCCCGATCGCCTTCCAACCGCAAAACGCTGTACTTCCCCCGCACACCCCGATATTCTGACGAGCTGGTGTCAGGCCATTTGCCAGCGCTTGCCATGGGTGTCTGATTCATGACGTTTCTGCAGTCCTGGATTCTTTACGCGATCCCCTTAACTCTGCTGCCGATTGTGATCCATCTGATCAATCAGAATCGACACAAAACGGTGCAGTGGGCGGCGACGATGTTCCTGCTGCAGGCGAAGCGGATGGTCCGTGGCATGGCACGGCTCCGCTATGTCCTGATCCTGATCGCTCGCATGCTGGCCATCGCGGGGCTGCTGCTGGCGCTCAGCCGACCGATGTCCGGTGGCTGGCTGGGATTGGCCGGCGGTGGACCTCCGGAACTGACCGTCATCATCCTGGACAGGTCTGCCAGCATGGAGCTGCAGGATCCTCAAAGCGGCCTGTCCCGCCGTGAGACAGCGCTGCAGAAGGTCTCAGGTCTGTTTCGTGATCTCGGCAGCAAATCACGCACAGTGCTGTTTGACACAGCGACTGGTCGTCGTGTGGATCTGACGGATGCAACTTCGCTGGCGGAACTGGCAGAAACTTCACCGACGGCAACGGCTGCGGATCTGTCGTCGATCGTGCAGGCAGCGGCCGAATTCATCGCCACCAGTGAAGCCGGTCGTACGGATGTCTGGATCTGCTCGGATCTGCAGCGCAGTGGCTGGCAGCCAACCAGTGGTCGCTGGAATGATGTGCGTCAGCAATTGTCCCGGCGGCAGGGTCTGCGAATGTATCTGCTGCTGTATGGAGACGACGGCCCAGAGAACTTCGCGGTGCAGGTCAGTCAGGTGCAGCGTCGTGAAACGGAAGCCGGAGCCGAATTGCTGATGGACATTGATGTGCAGCAGACATCCGGAGTGATCTCGCAGCAGGCTCGCAGAATTCCGCTGTCACTGGTGATCAACGGAGCCCGTTCCACGTTTGAAGTGGAGGTGACAGCAGGTTCAGCAGCACTAAGCGGCCATGCCATTCCCGTGGATCGCGAGGCGATTCGCGGCTGGGGTCGGCTGGAGCTGCCACGGGACGGCAATCCTCAGGACAATGTGTGGAATTTCGTCTACGCGGAACCGCCTGTTCAGAAAACAGTGATCGTGTCGGATGATGAATCTTCAGCTCGGCTGTTGCGGCTGGCCGCTGCCGTTCCATCAGAGCGGGGTGTTGCGGCTGAGGCTGCGGTTGTGCCGGTCTCGGCTGCGGAAACGATTGACCTGCAGACCACGGCGCTCATTCTGTGGCAGGCTGAATTGCCGGCAGGCGAAATCCTGCAGCAACTGCAGGCCTGGGTGAAACGGGGCGGGGCGCTGATCTGCTTTCCGCCGCCAACGCCTTCAACAGCCGCCGCGTTTGGTCTCAGCTGGTCCGGCTGGACAGCCCCTGAGCAGGGTGAGCGATTTGCGATCAGTGGCTGGCGAACGGACTCCGGCCTGCTCGCAAATACTCGCAGCGGTGCTCCCCTGCCAGTGGGTCAGATCCCGGTGTTTCAGGCCTGCGGGATCGCGGGTGAGCCTGCCGCAGAGCTGGCGGGTTTGGGAAACGGAATGCCGCTGCTGGTCCGGGCGCAGGTGGATTCCGGCAGCGTCTGGTTCTGTGCCACGCTGCCGGGGCCTCAGCATTCGGGGTTTGCCAGCAACGGAATCGTGTTTTATGTGCTGGTGCAGCGGGCTCTGGCTGCCGGACTGCAGGGCCAGGGAAATGCTCGCCAGTACAATTGTGGGAACTCCGAGCCGGCGGCAGCCGCCGACTGGGTCGCATTGGATCCGGATGCTGCGCCGGTGCTGTCGGTCAATCGTCCATTAGTGCCCGGTGTCTGGCAATTGCAGGACCGCCTGCTGGCACTGAATCGGCCGCTGCAGGAAGATGCTGTGGAGCGACTGCGTGAGGAAGAACTGCAGCAGACTCTGAGCGGACTGAATTTCACAGTCATTCGTGATTCAGCCGGCAGTGCCGATTCCCTGGCGGCAGAAGTCTGGCGTGCGTTTCTGCTGCTGATGATTGCGGCACTGATGGCGGAGGCCCTGCTGTGTCTGCCACAACCGGCAACTCTCAGCGTCGCTGCCAGAGGGCTCGGTAAATAGGAAATCCCAGCTTCCGCTTTTTCCGTTCGAAACTGGTCTGGTAGTCCATGTCGTTGCTGGCATCTCGTTCTTCAGGCGGAGTGCAGGTCACGAATTCCGGATGCGGGTCCATGAGACCGCGGACCATCTGGAAGTAATCGGCGACGTCGGTCCAGTGGTGCACAAAGCCGCCGGGCTTCACGACTCGAGCCAGCAACTGCGTGAACGCCGGGTTAAAGATGCGGCGTTTATGATGTCGCGTCTTCCACCACGGGTCGGGGAAGTAGACATGGGCTGAATCAACGCTGGCCGGAGGGATCATTTCCGCCAGCATGCGGTTGGCATCGCCACCGATCACACGGGCATTCGGCAGACTGCGTTTCACCAGTCGTTCGGCGGCCCGTCGTCCCTCGGTAAAATCAATCTCCAGACCGGCAAAATTGCGGTCGGGGTGCTGCTGGGCCGCTGTCAGCAGAAACAAGCCGCGCCCCGAGCCGATATCAATTTCCACTGGCTGGTCCTTTTCAAACAGTGTGGACCAGTTGATGACGGGACCGACATCACCGACAGTCTGGAACCAGGGCTGCAGCGACTTTGCGGGTGGCAGTGACATGCGCGGTTCGTTGCTGTGAAATGTGGGGGGAAGCGACTGGGAAACGGACGGACGAACGCGAATTATCCGCCAGCCGGTGCCTGGAATTCAAGGCGTGTCGAATTTTCCGGCAAACGCGACTGGAAAACAGGCGGTTTACGGGAACAGCCAGCTTTCTGATTCATGAAAATCCCTCGATTTCATTCCCAGTTGCCGGGAATGCTTCATTGTGACCGCCGTTTGCATTTATGATTCGTCACGGTCGCTCCGTCCACACTGCTCGGTGCGGCCTCTGAACGTATCAGTTTTGCAGACAGGACATTTTCGGAGCACAGCTCCGAGCGGAGACGGTTGAGAGATGGGCAAGCCAACGGGCTTCAAAGAGTTTTCACGCAAGGTGCCGGCGGACCGTGAGCCAATGCTGCGGATTCTGGACTGGAAGGAGTTTCACGAGCATCTTCCGGAGGTGGACCTGAAGATTCAGGGCGCCCGATGCATGGACTGTGGCGTACCGTTCTGCCACACCGGTGACATGATGGCCAACATGGCCTCGGGCTGCCCGATCAACAACCTGATTCCGGAATGGAACGATCTGGTCTATCAGGGTCGCTGGCGCGATGCTCTGGATCGACTGCACCGCACCAATAATTTTCCGGAATTCACCGGGCGGGTCTGCCCGGCGCCCTGCGAAGGCTCGTGCTGCCTTGGCGTCACAGATCCTCCGGTAGCCATTAAAACAATCGAATGTGCAATCATCGATCATGGCTTTGAGATGGGCTGGGTGGTCCCCGAGCCTCCGCAGCAGCGAACCGGTAAGAAGGTCGCGGTTGTCGGATCCGGCCCGGCTGGTCTCGCCGCAGCGGCTCAGCTCAACAAAGCCGGCCACTTCGTCACGGTTTACGAGCGTGATGATCGCGTGGGCGGACTGCTGATGTACGGCATTCCAAATATGAAGCTCGACAAGAAGCAGGTGGTGGACCGCCGCGTGCGAATTATGGAGCAGGAAGGAATTACCTTTTTCACCGGCATGTCTGTCGGTACTGATGTACCCGGCAGTCAGTTGCTGGAGGACTTTGATGCGGTCGTGCTGGCGACCGGTTCGACCCGTCCGCGTGATCTGCCGGTTCCGGGTCGGCAGTTGCAGGGTGTGCATTTCGCGATGGACTTCCTCCGCCCGAATACTCGCAGCCTGCTTGACAGCAGCCTCCGTGACGGCCGTCACATCAGCGCCAAAGACAAGCATGTCGTGGTCATCGGCGGTGGGGACACGGGCAACGACTGCCTGGGTACGTCCATGCGTCATGGCTGCCGTTCGCTGGTCAATTTTGAAATCGTGGAACAGCCCCCGGCGCAGCGATCGTCGAACAATCCCTGGCCGCAGTGGCCGCGGGTCTTCCGGGTGGATTACGGGCATGAAGAGGCCGCGGCAAAATTCGGCGAGGATCCTCGCGAATTCTGCGTGCAGACTGTCGAGTTCGTCGATGACGGTCACGGCCATGTCAAGGCGGTGAAAACCATCGATGTGGACTGGCAGACGATGACTGAAGGTGGTCCTCCGTTCGTTCCGATTCCGGGTACAGAGCGAGAATACCCTGCCGACCTCGTGTTTCTGGCACTCGGATTCCTCGGACCTGAACACCCGGTGGCTGATCAGCTGGGTGTGAAAATCCGCGAAGCACGCGGTGGTATGAGCTGGTACGAGGGCGAGCATGAGAAATATCGCACCAGCAATGAGAAGGTGTTTGTCGCCGGCGACTGCCGGCGGGGGCAAAGCCTGGTTGTCTGGGCCATCAACGAAGGACGCGGAGCAGCTCGCGAAGTTGACCGATTCCTCATGGGTGCTACCGACCTGCCCTGATCCGGGCGGGACTTTGCAGGCCGGTTCGCGGCTCTCGCGACCGGCCGCAAACCGGTTATAAATCTCACATTGGCAGTCAGGTAACGCGATATGAACGATTCAGCGGATACGCATCGGGACTTTGTACGACAGATCGTGGAGGAAGATCTGCGCACAGGCAAATGGGACGGCCGCGTGCAGACCCGATTTCCCCCTGAACCCAATGGCTACCTCCACATCGGTCATGCCAAAAGCATCTGCCTCAACTTCGGTATCGCAGCTCAATACGGCGGACAGTGCAATCTTCGATTTGACGACACGAATCCCGAGAAGGAGGACACGGAGTACGTCGAGTCGATCATGGAAGACGTACGCTGGCTGGGGTTTGACTGGGACGATCGGCTGTATTACGCGTCGGACTATTTTGAACAGCTGTACCAGTGGGCCGAGCAGCTCATTCGGAACGGGCAGGCCTACGTCTGCAGCCTGCCGCTGGAAGAGATTCGTGCCGGTCGCGGGACTCCGGTCATCCCCGGAATTGCCAGTCCGTACCGTGATCGCAGCGTTGCAGAAAATCTCGATCTGTTTCGCCGCATGCGTGCCGGCGAATTCGCTGACGGGGCCCATGTGCTGCGAGCCAAAATCGACATGGCCCATCCCCACCTGCTGCTGCGGGATCCGATCATGTACCGCATTCGCCATGCGGAACACCATCGCACCGGCAGTACCTGGTGCATCTACCCAACCTACGATTACGCTCATGGTCAGTCCGACTCCATCGAACGTATCACGCATTCCATCTGCACCCTGGAATTCGAGAATCACCGTCCCCTGTACGACTGGTACTGTCAGGCGATTGGAATTCATCACCCGCAGCAGATCGAATTCAACCGGCTCAATCTCACTTACACCATGATGAGCAAGCGGCGGCTGCTGGAACTGGTAAAGGGTGGCTATGTCACCGGCTGGGATGATCCGCGAATCCCCACTCTGCGGGGCCTGCGCCGCCGCGGATATACTCCGGAAGCCATCCGCGCGTTCTGTGCTTACGTCGGAGTCACCAAGCACAATGCCACGATGGACATGGGAGTCCTCGAAAATCACATCCGCGAAGATCTCAACCGACGGGCTGAACGCCGGATGGCAGTGCTGGATCCGGTGAAGGTCGTAATCACGAATTATCCCGAGGGTCAAAGCGAAGAACTGCCGGCGGTGAATAACCCCGAGGACGCTGCGGCCGGATCCCGAGTTGTACCGTTCAGCCGCGAGCTGTGGATTGAACGGGAAGACTTCATGGAAGATCCCCCGAAGAAGTTCTTCCGCCTGTCACCGGGCCGTGAAGTGCGACTCCGCTGGGCCTACTTCATCACCTGCACGGGCATTGTCAGGGACGCGGACGGGAAAGTCACCGAAATCCACTGCACTTATGACCCGGCCACAAAGGGCGGCGATGCTCCGGACGGACGCAAAGTCAAAGCCACTCTGCACTGGGTCTCGGTCGCCCACGCTGTCACGGCCGAGGTGCGGCTGTACGATCACCTGTTTCGGTGCGAGGACCCGGACGAAGTGGCCGACCCGGCACTGGACTGGAAGTCCAACCTCAATCCCGCTTCGCTGGTGCTTGTGCCAAATGCACAGCTGGAACCATCACTGAGCACTGCACCGGTGCATGCACGATTTCAGTTTGAACGACTGGGATACTTCTGCGTGGATGCGGATTCGAAGCCCGGCCACCCGGTGTTCAACCGAACCGTAACACTGAAGGACACGTGGGCTAAGGAGCAGTCAAGGGGTTAAAGCTGTTGGACGATTGATTCGGTTCAGGCGGTGCCGCCTGAACCATTTTTCTGGCCTCTGATCCGGTTGATTTCATGTTTCGGATTCGTCTCCTGTGTGTTCGGTCTGCTGCGGCAGTGACTGCAACTGTCCTTTCAGCCAGCCTGGCTGCTCCGCTGTTTGCTCAGACTGCGCGACCTGAACCACTCAAGGTTCCCGACGCCGTGGCTGCGTCGGAAGCTGAAATGAAACCGTATACGGAGCCACTGGAACACACCACCTTCAAGCTTGAAATGGTGCCGATCCGGGGCGGCAAATTTGTTATGGGCAGCGCCGCGGAAGAAGCCGAGCGGGCCGAGGATGAGGGACCTCAGCACGAAGTACAGATCTCGCCATTCTGGATGAGCAAATACGAAATCACCTGGAACCAGTACGAAGTCTGGGGCGACCGTGTGGATTCGCTGCGTCGTGCAGCTTACAACAAGCCCGCCACTCCTCGAGACAAAGTGGCCGACTCTGTCACGCGACCAACACCTCCGTACACCGACATGAGTTTCGGAATGGGGCGCGAGAACAATCCTGCCATCTGTATGACACAGCATTCCGCGCGGATGTACTGCACCTGGCTGTCGGCCAAAACCGGTCGCTACTATCGACTGCCGACAGAGGCCGAGTGGGAATACGCCTGCCGTGCCGGCACCACCACAGCATACTCGTTCGGTGACGACCCTGCAGCACTGGGCGACTATGCCTGGTACGAAGAGAACAGTGACGGCAAGTATCAGCCGGTCGGAAAGAAGAAGCCCAATCCGTGGGGGCTTCACGACATGCATGGAAATGTGGCCGAATGGGTGCTGGATCAGTATGCAGCAGATACTTACGGCCAGCGCAAGGAGCTTGTGGCTGATCCGCTGGTGGTGCCGTTGACTGAATACCCGCGTGCCGTGCGAGGTGGCGGCTGGGATGATGCGCCCAATATGCTGCGCAGTGCCGTGCGAGAAGGCTCCAATCTGGATTGGAAACAGCAGGATCCCCAGATTCCTCAAAGCATCTGGTATTTCACCGACGCGCTGGGGGTCGGTTTCCGAGTGGTGCGGCCACTGACAGAGCCCTCTGACGAAGAAAAAATTGTCAAATGGGATAAAAGTGAACCGCCGCAGAAGGATCCGGAAGAAGGCGTTTCAGTCGAATAGTTCCCGCCTCAGCGAAAGACTGCTGCAATGCATCATCCGTCCCCGTGGGAACAGCCCACAGAACGACCTGATCAGCCTGGTCAGGGACTGAATCGCGAGCAGGCATTTCGCCGCATCCTGGACGGTCACTGGCGTTATCTGCAGAACGAACGTCAGCAGATCGTGGTGACTCACGAGGATCGTCAGAGGCACTCGGACGGCCAGTATCCGTTTGCTGCGATTCTTGGCTGTGCTGATTCCCGAGTCTCGCCGGAAGTGATTTTCGATCAGGGCCAGGGTGATCTGTTTGTCATCCGCGTCGCCGGAAATGTCCTTGGTGACTTTGAACAGGCCAGCCTCGAATATGCGGTGCAGAATCTTGGTGTGAGGCTGGTACTGGTGATGGGGCATGAGCAGTGTGGGGCAGTCAAAGCAGCCCTCAGCGGCAAACCTCTTCCCGGCTCCATTGGTCGGCTGATCGAAGAAATCCGTCCTGCTGTCGAGCAGGCTCGGGCGCAGGACGGTGATCTGCTGAACAATGCCATCCGGCGAAATGTCTGCCATACGGTCGACATGCTGCTGGAACGCAGCGAGTCTGTACGGATGCTGGTGGAAGCCGGTGAAGTACGAGTCATTGGGCTGGTGTATGATCTGGCTTCCGGTGACCTGCATTTTCTCAGCACCGTGGGCTGACCAACCATCGTTTTGTCATCCCGGCACGGCCTTCCCCCTGTCCTGCCCTGCAGGAAAAACTGGCGGACTATCGCAGTCCGCCATGGGCCTGCAGGTGTCGCTGCACCGCAGACAGCAGAGGATCGATGGTCCATTCCTGGATGCGATGCGGCGGACTCCAGTCGAACCAGCGATAATCGTCGTGCTCGGTCACCACAATCGGTACCGGCTTAAGCAGAAATCCCAGAAAAACCAGCAGCCGCTTTTCAATCAGGCCCTTGCCGCCATACCGTTTCTGGTTGACCATGTAGCGGTTTTCAAACTGAAAACCCGGGTCAATCCGGACAGCGTCCGATGGAATTCCGGTCTCTTCGTGAAGTTCACGCAAGGCGCACTGCAGTTCGGTTTCGCCCTCGTCCAGATGCCCCTTCGGCAGGTCCCAGCGTCGCGGATGCTTCATCAGCAGGAATGAATCTACCGGCTGGCCTCGCAAGATCAAAAATCCACAGGAAAGAGGCTGACGCACGGCGCGGGACTCCGAAGTTTCTGCTGGTCATTGAGGCAGCAGAATACTAACCAGCCCAGGCAAACGGGGGAAGATGTTTGGCCGAAATCCGAACCGGATTTTTTTCCGGCCCCCCGCAACCGGACCAGTCGTGCGGTTTTTGTGAGTGCTCACGGCAAACACAGCTCGTCACTCCGCCTGCATCTACAGCCCCAGAAGGATACACATGTCCACACCAAAGCCACAGACTGCAAAATCCGTCGTCAACATTTCACTGCCCGGGTGTCAGATGATTCCCTGCACCACGGTACCCGGCTGCCCATCCAGCAGACTGCCGGTGCCATTCGCCCGCCGGAATGTCTGCTGCTCCGGACTCAATCCAAACAGATGCAGCAGTGTCGCGTGGTAATCGTAATGGTTCACTATGTTTTCCACCGCTTTGTGGCCAATCTCATCCGTCGCTCCGTAGATGCAGCCACCCCGAAATCCTCCGCCCGCCATCCACTGGGTGAACCCGTACGTGTTGTGATCACGTCCGATATTCTTTTCATTCTGAATCACGGGCAAACGCCCCATCTCGCCCCCCCAGTGCACCACAGTGGTCGCCAGCAGGCCTCGCTCCTGCAGGTCACGGACGAGGGCAGCCGCGGGCGGAATCGTGCGGCGACACACGGCCGGCAGCCCCTTGACAATTCCCCCATGATGATCCCATGTCTGGTTGCCCGTATGCAGCTGCACAAACCGCACTCCCCGTTCAATCAGCCGGCGAGCGATCAGGCAGCGAGTTCCGTAATCGCGAGTTTCATCGCGATCCAGCCCATACCGCTGCTGGGTGGCCTGAGTCTCCTGGGTGATGTCCAGTGCTTCACGGGCAGCGGTTTGCATTCCAGCGGCCAGCTCGTAGCTTTGCATTCGAGCACTCAGGTCATGTTCACCCGGATGCTGCTCCAGCAGCCGCGAATTCAGCCGCCGCACATACCCCAGCAGCTGCTCCTGTGCCGCTCCCTTCAGGACTGCCGGCGGATCCAGATTCAGAATCCGCGGCTCCTGCGGCCGCACGACAGTCCCCTGATAAACAGACGGCAGCCACCCGTTCTGCCAGTTCTCCACTCCCAGCACCGGCAACCCGCCTGGGTCCGTCAGCACCAAAAATCCAGGCAATCGGGAATTCTGACTGCCCAGACCATACGTCAGCCAGCTTCCCAGAGCCGGTCGACCACCCAACTGCCGACCCGTATTCAGCGCGTTGATCGATTCACCATGATTGTTCACACCAGTATGCATGGAACGGATCAGGCAAATCTCATCCGCCACCTCACCGAGCGGGGCTGCCAACTCACTGAGATCCATGCCGCACTGCCCATGCTTGCGGAATCGCCACGGACATCCGAACAGCTTACTGCTGGCCTCACCCGCATTGTCATACTTAATCGATCCCGTCCACGTCTGCATATGCAGCCGGTTCAGTTCCGGTTTGGGATCGAACAGATCGATGTGACTGGGACCTCCCTGCATGAACATGGAGATCATTGCGGTGGCTCGCGGAGGGGCAGCCGGAGCCTTTGGCTGCAGATCAAAAACGACAGGCTCCAGGGCCGGCTTCGGCGGCTCTGCAGCAGCCGCCTGACCACGCACCCAGGCAGCCGCCAGTCCCCCCAGACCAAACGCCTGCTGTGCCAGCAAATGACGACGTGTGTAATGAGACATCCCGCTCGCTCCTGCTTCCGCCCATCCAACAAGCTTCATTCTGCGTACAAAAAACCACTGGAACACAGCAGCGCGTGACACCACAACTGCAGCGGATCCACCGCAGCCCCGGCATTCGCTGCAGGCTTTCCGTCCCCCGCACCATCAGCAGTGCCACCGGCTGCCGTCACACCCGCAGCCAAAAACTCCACCGCACCAGCCACGTCTTCAGGCGTCGGCCGACGACCAAACACCAGTCGCCACGCTGTCTCGATCTGCTCTCCCTGTTCCTGAGACCCGGACCTCAGTCGTTCGGCCAGCTTGCCCGCCTGCTGCAGCACAAACGGGTTGTTCAGCATCAGCAGAGCCTGTGAACTGGTGGTTGAGACAGCTCGACGCTCACAGTTGGGAGTCATCCGAGGCAGATCAAACGGCTCCAGGACTCCCAGAGGCATACTCCGCCGCACCTGCACATAAATGCTGCGCCGCAGATCCTCCCCATTCAAAGCCTCCACCTTGCCCGTCGGACGACCGGCAGAATCTCGCGTGTCGATCGCAATCACATACTGCCCAACATCATCCGGGCTGACAGGAGCCGGTGGCCCACCCATTTTCCCGTTCAGCTGTCCGCTGACCGCCAGGATGCAGTCGCGAATCGTCTCGGCTTCCAGCCTGCGCAGATTCATTCGCCCCAGCAGTCGATTGTCCGGGTCGACCGCGTCGTGCTCAGGACGTCGCACCGAGGACTGACGCCACGCCCGTGACGAAAGAATCAGGCGGTGCATGTGCTTCAGCGACCAGCCACTTTCCATGAATTCAATGGCCAGCCAGTCCAGCAGCTCAGGGTGCGACGGAAGTTCCCCCTTCACCCCAAACTCCCCCGCTGTCGCCACCAGCCCCTGACCGAAATGCAGCATCCAGACGCGATTCATCAGCACTCGAGCCACCAGCGGATGTCGGCCACTGGTCAGGGATCGAGCCCATGCGAGGCGTCGACCGGACGTGGGCAACGCCGGGTCATCCTCAGGGATCACCGCTTCGGCCTGCTCAAGCACCGACAAACCACCGGGTACAACCTGCTGCCGAGGCTGCTGATGATCGCCTCGCGAATACAGGTGCGTCGCCGGAATCCTGCCAGGCAGTTCCGTCAGACACATCACGTAGTCATCTGCCGGTCGCTTCTTCCTGACTTCCGCTGTCAGATCATCCCACTTCTTATTGAACCCTGTCAGTCGATCGGGCAGGTACAGGTACACCGAGCCACGGTCGACATTCAAAAATGGAAACTCGCGAATCAATTGCTGCTGCTCTTCCGTACGTTTGTCTTTCGGAGCGTCACGGGCCGCACGTGCCAGTGCCTGGCGTTCCGTCGGCAGCTTCTGCAGCTCACGCTCAAACGTCTCCTGCACAATTCCATCCAGCTCTTCCGTGCGTTTTTTCGCTGTTTCAGCCAGCTCCTGATCCACAGCGGCCGCGGCCGCCCTTGTCTGTGCCGACCACATGGAAACGATGCGCCCGCCCGGAGCTCGCCATTCACCAATATTCCACGCTGGTTCAAAAATCGCCCGCAGCCGATAATAGTCCACCTGACTGATCGGATCGTAGCGATGGTCGTGACACTGAGCACACCCGACAGACAATCCCAGCAGAGCTGTCGATACGGTTTTCAGAGTTTCAGCGACGACGTCATTGCGAGCCGTCGGCTGATCCACCGAACCGTCTGCTGTCCCGTCCGGAGCCATCCTCAAAAAACCGGTGGCGGTCAGAGCATCCGCCTGTTCGGGTGTCAGATTTTCAAAGGGTGGCGTCAGCAGTTCATCACCCGCCAGCTGCTCCACCAGAAACTGATTCCACGGTTTGTCGGCGTTGAGCGAACGAATGACATAGTCGCGATACTTCCACGCCCACGGTCGCTCAGGATCCTTTTCGGTGTAACCATCGCTGTCCGCATAGCCGGCGACGTCCAGCCAGTGCCTGGCCCAGCGCTCGCCGTAAGCCGGATGCGCCAGCAGTTGTTCCATCGCAGTGTTCCAGGCTTCCGGTGACTGGTCGGCAATGAACTGATCAATCGCAGCGGTCGACGGAGGCAGTCCGGTCAGGTCGAGCCACAATCGACGCAGCAGAGTTTCACGATCCGCTTCAGCGGCAAATTGCAGTCCGTGCTGCTGCAGTCGCTGCAGCAAAAATGCGTCAACGGGATTGGCCTCAGCACCGGGCTGACCAGCGAAGGGCACCGGCGGACGGACTATGGGCTGAAAGGCCCAGTGACTGCGGTCCTCGTCCGAAAGCAGCAGTCCCGGTGCAGCCTGTTCAGGTTCCGTTGTCCGCACCTGGGCCCCGGCTGCGATCCACTGCTGCAGCACCTGCAGGTCCTGAGGCGGAACCTTCTTTTCACTCGGCGGCATTTCGCCGCTGGTGATTCTTTGAATCAGCAGACTGGCAGCGGGGTCATGCGGCACAATCGCAGGCCCCGAATCCCCGCCCTTCAGAAGCTGACGCGCAAACCGAGCATCCAGACCGCCCTGGAATTCCGCGTCCTCGCCGTGACAGTGCCAGCACCAGGTCTTCAGGACTCGCCTGGCCTCAGCTTCGAATACCGGATCTTCCGCCGACACCTCCTGCGGCAACAGCCAGCTGCACAGCAGGACCACGGACAGAACACGCAGACACAGACCATGCCCCTTCGGCGGAGTCTGCGGCAGGGTTTCAGGCAGAGCACACATGAAGGAGGCTCCGAGATCAGAAATCGATGAGGGCGGGTCCCGGCAGGACGCCGGTTGCGGGCGAGGAAGGAACGACCGAGACGACAGGGACCCGGCAAATCCGGGTACCGTCGGCATCGGCAGTCCACGGGATCTTAACGCCCCGGCATCCCGCGGGAAAAGCAAGATTGGTCAAAACCGGGCGGTTTCTGTGGTGTGGACCGCTTTCGCGGGCGATATTTCCGATTCGAGGGCCCGGCGGAGTCGGATTTCGCTTGAGCAATCTGCCGAAATCGGACAGGATAAACCTTCTACTTCCTCTGTTCCGGCAAGCGAACGCTGCTTATGACATCCACCTGCAATATGCTGCTCCGCAGAACACTGCTCGGACAGGCCGGCTGCGGCTTTGGTTCACTGGCACTCCAGGCACTTCTGCCGCGGGTCGCTGCCGCCGAACAGACGGGTCAGTCTGCCGCCAGCCCGCCCCGGCTGCCCATGCTGACTCCCCGCGCCAAACGCATCATCTTCGTCTTCATGCAGGGCGGGCCCAGCCACGTCGATTCCTTCGACAGCAAACCCGAACTGACGGCTCGACACGGACAGAACATCGACTTCACCGGCGTACGCTTCGGAGACTTCGGCCAGGTCACTCAGCAAAAGCTGATGAAACCACTCTGGAAGTTCCGCCCCGGCGGCCAGTCCGGCAAACTTGTCTCGGACCTGTTCCCGGAAATTCGTCGCCATGTGGACGATCTTTGTTTTCTGCATGGGCTGCACACCGAAGGGGTCGCTCACGGACCGGCCACGCTGTTCCTGCACACAGGTGCCACCGTCCAGGTGCGTCCGTCGCTGGGCTCCTGGGTCCTGTATGGATTGGGGTCCGAGAACAGTGACCTGCCGGGGTTTATTTCCCTGATGCCCTCGGACGCCAACGGCGGACCGCGAAATTTCAGCAACGCATTTCTGCCCACCGTCTACCAGGGTACACCCATCGGTCGGGCCCAGGCTGGCGGCGGCCAGATGACCATTGATCACATCCGCAGTCCAAACCTTTCCATCCAGCAGCAGCAGCACCGCTTCAATCTGACTCAGCAACTGAATGCCATCCAGGCCGCGGCAACGCAGCAGGGCCGGGACGAAGCCGAAGCCGTCATTCGCAGTTACGAGTTGGCATGGAGAATGCAATCCACTGCACCTCAGGTCATGGATCTCTCCAAAGAAAGCGTGGAGACTCAGAAGCAGTACGGCATCGGTGAAAAGGAAACCGACGAGTTCGGACGCCAGTGCCTGCTGGCTCGACGCCTGGCCGAATCCGGAGTGCGGTTTGTGCAGGTCAACTATTCCGACCAGTCCACCAATCCGCGCTGGGATCAGCATTCCAACATGCCGCAGCACGCGATCCATGCCAAAGCCACAGACAAACCGGTGGCCGGACTGCTGCAGGATTTGAAGCAGCGAGGGCTGCTCGAAGATACTCTGGTCTGGTGGGGCGGAGAATTCGGCCGCACGCCATTCTCGCAGGGGTCGGACGGACGCGATCACAATCCGCGAGGCTTCACAGTGTTCCTCGCCGGTGGCGGTGTCAAAGCCGGGTTCTCGTACGGATCCACCGACGAAATCGGGCATCTGGCAGTGGACGGCAAAGTGCACATGCACGACCTGCACGCTACTCTGTTGTGGCTGCTGGGACTGGATCACGAACAACTGCGATTCCAGTACGCCGGCAGACAGTTCCGCCCCACGGATGTGTACGGCGAAGTCATCCACGATATTTTTGCATGAACTGCCGGCTGCCAGGAAACCATGTCAAAAAATCACCATCACCGGTTGCTCGGATTTTTCGCCTGCAGCCTGCTGATACTGCTGCCACAATGCGTTTCGGCACAGCAGCTGTCAGCCAAAAACGTGCTGTTCATGATCTCCGATGACCTGAACACCCTGCTGGGCTGCTACGGAGCCACCGGAATTCAGACGCCCAATATCGACCGCCTGGCAAGGCGGTCGGTGCTGTTCCGCCACGCCTATTGTGCATTCCCGCTGTGCGGACCCAGTCGCAATTCTCTGCTGACAGGTCTGTACCCCAACAGCACCGGGATTCATGCCAATTCACTCATCTTCCGACAAACCATCCCCGCTCAGATCAGTTTGCCGCAGGCATTTCGCCAGCAGGGCTGGCTGTCCGGACGCATCGGCAAACTGTATCACTACAACGTCCCCAATTCGATCGGTACGGACGGGCACGATGATCCAGCCTCATGGGAGCTGGAACTGAATCCTGCGGGTGTCGATCGCACAAAAGAGCATCCCCTGATCACCTCGCTGGTGCCCAACCAATTTGGCGGTATGCTCAGCTGGCACGCCTCGCAGCATGCAGACAATCTGCACACAGACGCACTGCTGGCCACGGACGCAGACTGGGTGCTGGAACGCTGTGCGAAACACCCGGACCGCCCATTCTTTCTGTCAGTCGGTTTTTTCCGCCCGCACACACCATATGTTGCACCTCAGAACTGGTTTGACCTGTACCCGACGGAAAGCATGCCCGTTGTGACCGGACTGGAAGCAGACCTGCAGGACATTCCGGAAGCCGCACTGCAAAGCCAGGTGAAGGCCCAACTCAGCATGACCGACCTGCAGAAACGTCAGGCCCGACAGGCGTATCAGGCCTGTATCAGCTTCATGGATGCTCAGGTCGGCAAAGTTCTTGATGCGCTGGATCGACATGGCCTGACCGACAGTACGGTCATCGTATTCACCAGTGACCACGGCTATCACCTCGGTGAACACAGCCTGTGGCAAAAACGCAGCCTGTTTGAAGAGAGTGCCCGAGTACCGCTGCTGATCGCCGCACCTGGCTGTCAGCAGGGGCAGGTCTGCAGCGCGCCAGTGTCACACGTGGACCTGTACCCCACACTGACGGAGCTATGCGGAGTCACAGCGCCCGCCGGGCTCCAGGGACAAAGCCTGGTTCCCATGCTGCGGGATGTCACACAGCCCGGTCGCAACTGGGCTTTGACTCAGGTCCAGCGAGGCAATGCCGGGACGAATTCCAGTGGCAAACAGTCTCAGACGGACACTCGCTATTTCGGTTACAGTCTGCGCACACCCCGCTGGCGATATACGGAATGGGATGATGGCTCGAAGGGACGCGAGCTGTACGACCATGACAATGACCCGCAGGAATTGACCAACCTGGCTGATCAGCAGCAGCATTCCGAAACCGCAGCGGAGCTCTCAGCCCTGCTCAAAACCGCAGTGGCCGGCACACTGCCTGCGGATGGAAAAATCCCTGAAGTGCAACCCGGTCTCTGGGCCCCGGTCCTGCTGGATCCCTAAGATCCTCAAGCAGTGGCACTCGAATGCAGCCAACGGTGGCGGCAAATTCATCACCGAACCAGGCGACTACCCACTGCCCGGCCCGTATATTCAAAATAAAGGTGGCCCCCAACCACAACGGAGTGCTGCTCGCCACATTTCAGTACTCACCTCGGGATGGCGAAAAATTCAGTCGTACTCTGCAGACGTCACGGAGCATTGAAGACCGTCGCCGTGCCGTCACCCGAAGCCACGATGATCTGACGGCCGTCCGGCGAGTACCTGGCCGTGTTCCCAATCTGCCCCACTTTGCGTTCGTGCACCAGTGCACCGTCACCTGTATTCCACACTTTCAGCTGCCCGGCATACCCAAACGACAGCACACGATTTCCGTCCGGGCTGAAGGCCACCGAGTGCACATAATCCGTATGCCCTGACAATGTGCGAACCTCCGCACCACTGCCCACATCCACCAAATGCACTTTACGATCGGCACCCGCCGCTGCCAGCAACGTTCCTGCCGGGTGCAGCGCTACCGAATACATCGTTTGCTCGTACGAAATCACCTGCTTCAACTGCCGCCCGCCCGGCACATCCCACAGTCGCAAAGTCCCATCAGCTCCCGATGACACAGCAAATGCTTCATCAGCACTGAGCGTTACGGCATGCACTGCCCCCTGATGCCCAGTCAGCGAAAATCGCTGCTGGCCCGTCGCATTGTCCCAGACCCGCACCGTCTGATCAGCACTGCTGGACACCACCAGACTTCCACTGGCATTCACCGCCAGACCATAGACCGCACCACCATGCTGAAACTGCCTTCGCGGCTCCGGACTGGCACAGGCCCATTCATCCACGCGACCATTCGCGAGTGCCGTCAGCAGTCGTCGACCATCCGCGGAAAATGCCAGTCGCTGCACTGGTGCTTCACACTCAATCCGCTGCCAGATCGTCAGTTCCACCGGCGGCTGCACGCCTGCGGGTGTCGGCCCGCAGATGGTGACATTATTTCCCGCTGCAATCGCCAGACGCCGATTGTCCGCACTCCACTGCAACTGACTGACCGCCCCCTCAAGTACCAGCGACTGCAGTGGTTTCGTCCCGTCATTCGGGTTCCATAACTGCACCTGCCCCTGCTCAGTCCCCGTCGCCAGCCTCTGCTGATCCACTCGCACTGCCACCGCCGTAAACGGTGACTCAACAGCCGCAAAGACTCGCTCCTCAGCGGCCGTAGTCGAGTTCAGTTGTACCAGAGTTCCGTTCTCACGGACTACCAGCAGTGATGCGGCGTTGTTCAGTGACGCCAGACTGCGAATCGCTCCCGACTGCAGCGCAACCGCTCGCACAGCAGCCAGCTTTTGCAGCCGCAGCGTGCCATCACCACCCGCCGAAATCAGGCTCACATTGTCAGCAAGAAAGCGCACAGCAGCCACTCCCTGAGCGGCCACATGCTCGGCAAATGATTCAAGCAGCAGTCCCGTCGCTGTTTCCCAGACCCGCACCAGCCCATCCGCACCACCCGCCGCGACTTTCGTTCCATCGGCGTTCAAAGTCACACTGCGAACTCCCGTTGCCGGCTGACAGCTCGGCAGAGCATTTCCATCGGCCTTCCACAGTCGCACCAGACCGTCCGCACAGCCTGCTGCCAGCACCTGACCATTGCCGGAGACTGACAACTCCGTCACAGGCTGCCCCGCCGAAAGGCCCCGCACCTGCTCACCATTGCCGAGATTCCACTGATGCACCTGCCCGCCCACGTCAGCGGCATACAGATGCTGCTGATCAGGCGACATGGCCAGCGTCACCGCGCCCGCAGGCAATTCCCAGATTCGCAGCAGACTTCTCTGCAGCAATTGCCCCTCGTTTGCACCACTCACCCCCAGCACCTGCGTCTGATCCGCAGCCAGCCAGTCAGCCGACTGCACCGGCACCGAGGCCGGAATCTGCTCCTGCACCCGACCTGTTTCCGCAGACCGCACCTGCACCCACGGCTGGTTCTGACACACCAGCAGCAGCCGCCCTTCACGATCCCACCTGGCAGACGTCAGCTCAGGCACCGCCGGCAGCGAACGCAGTGCTGACAAATCCGCGTTGAACTGATGAATCTGCCCATTGTCGGCGGTGGACAGCAGCATTTTTCCCGAACTGGCCACTTCGACAGACCGCAGTGCTCCGCCAGGTGACCCTGCGCTGCCGGCCAGAGTGCCGTCCCACTGCAGTCGATGCAGTCTCGTTCCCGATGCCGGCAGCAGCACCAACCCCTGCTCCGCGGAGATCCGCTTGAGCTGCACAACGGCCTCGTTATCCGGAGCCCGAAATTCCCATGCCGGCACAGGCGCAGCCTCCCCGGCCGCCGGTTTTTGTTTCGGCAACGGCAGCTTCCAGCCCCGCACCAGCCCGTCAGCCCCCGCACTCACCAGCAGACTGCCGTCCGCCGAAAAGGCCAAACCCTGCACGGCCCCGCCGTGTGCCGCCACAACACCCTCCACTGCAGCATTCGTCGGGTTCCACACCCAGACAGTTCCTTCAGCATCACCACTGGCCACCAATGCTTCGTCAGCCCGCAGTGCCACCACGCGGACAGGCTGAACATGCTGGGCGAATTGCTGCTGAGCCCCGCCGCCGGCAGTCCACACTCGCACCGCCTTGTCATCAGACCACGTCAATCCCCACTGACCGCTCACTGCCGACAGCACACCACGCACCGGCCCGGAATGCCCCGGCACCGGTTTTGCCGCCGCGGGCAGTTTCCAGAATCGCACGGTTCCATCGAGACCGGCGCTGGCAAAACGCTGAGCATCCGCATGCACAGAAACATCGCTGACAGCACCATCATGGCCAGCAACACGCCCCGTAATCGCTGCGTCAGCAACATTCGCCAGTCGCACTTCCCCATTCGCCGCACCTGCCGCCAGCCAGGCGGCATTTGACGACAGGGCCACGCGAGTCAGGTCGTTACCCGCCCCCGAAAACTCACGCAGCGGTTCACCCGTCTGCAGATTCACCAGCCGCAGCGGCTGACCTGCAGCCAGGGTCAGTGCCTGAGTCTGCCCGGGAACAACCGTCAGCATCACAGCAGCCGCATTCAAACCACTCAACTGACGAGGAGCCACCGCCGGCAACTGCCAGTGCCGCAAAACACCGTCATCACCCACAGACAACATCGGAGCTGCCCCCGGCGGCAGCAGCAACTGACGAATCGGACCGGCACCGCCCAGCAGGCGCGAAATCGGCTGATCCAGATCCGGTGACCATACCAGCAGTCGCCCCGACGCATCCGCACTGCCCTGCATACTGCCATCCGGCCGCACAGCCACTGCCAGCACCGGAGCCGCGTGGCCGGAACGAGCCATCCGCTGCAGTCCCACTGCCGTGCTTGACGGAATCATCTGCAGACTGTTGTCCTGCAGACCAGCCAGCACAACAAGACCGTCCGGACTGAGCACTGCAGCATGCAGTGGGGCCGTTGGCTCAGCAAGTCGTCGCACAGGACTTCGCAGCGGCAGATCCCAGATTCGAATGGTGTTGTCCTGAGCCCCCGTAGCCAGCGTCTGACCGTCACCGCTGACAGCCAGTGTGTAAAGCGGGCCAGTGTGCTGAGCCATGGACTGCAGCATTCGCCCGGTGCGAACATCCCAGAGCATCGCCAGCTGGTCCGTCGACGCTGTGACGACACGCTCCGGATCCCCTGCGAAGACCGCCGCCATGACCGCGCCGTTATGGCCCTTCAGCAACACCGGCTCCTGCGCCAACACAGGCAGACTGCAGGACAGCCAGAACAGCCAAAGGACCGGATTCAGACACCATGAGCACAACTGATGCCGCATAACGCACCTGCCAGGCTGAAATTCCAGGGAACTTCTGTTTTGAGCATTCTGGGAAAGCACTGGCAGCAACGCAACCGGACAGACCGTCTTGCGGGATTCGGCCCGGCAAAGTAAATTGCAGCAATTCCTGCCGAAATACCGAAGTTGCGGCAGTGAATGCGGGTTTCCAGGGATGGGTGAAACCGACCGCAGTCAAAAAATTGGCGGAAAACAGGGAAGTTTTCGATGTCCACGGTCATGGCCGCACTGCTGGTAACACTGCTGACCAGCTGCCTTACCTCGGCCGTGTCGCACCAGTTCACCATCGTGGGCGGTGCCGCTGTAGCCGTGGCCTATACCGTGGCGGCCCTCATCAGCCCGCGGGCACGACTGCACCCCATTTTCCTGTTCTGTGCAGCATCACTGACCGTCCTCGTACTTGTGTCTTCGGAAGTCAATACGAATGACATGCCCGGGACGATTCATATTTTTTCGTGCTACATCGCCACACTGGCCCTCGCGGTCTCAACACCAGACCTCTCAAAATTCTGCCGCTGGGTCATTTTCTGCAACAATATCCTGCTCACGTCATTCGTCATGGTGCAGGTGCTGCGCAATCCCAGCCTGAAAGCCTGGTCCATCGAAAATCCCTCGGGCGCTTCCAATCTGATGGCCGCCCAGATCAACATGACACTGCCGTTCGTACTGATGAAGATCCACGATTCGAAGGAACAGCGCAAGCTGCTGTGGATTCTTTTGCTGTGCCTGAACTGTGCGGCCGTCATGGCCATTATGTCACGCAATGGCCTCGGCACGATGCTGATCATCCTGACACTGTATATTCTGTTCAACCACAAATCGCTGTCTGTGTTTTTGGTCAGCAGCATCCTGCTGCTGATGCGATTCCTGGATGAGATCATGCAGATCCAGTTCATTCATCTGCTGCTGATTCGGTTCCGCATCATCGGTTACAAATCGATGGCTCCAAGGTCACTCATCTGGGAAATTGCCTTTCATCATATTCGTGAAAATCCGTGGCTGGGAGTCGGTCCGGGGCGGCCTCGCAAATATCTCGAAGTCATCGATATCTATCATGCCCACAACGACATCATCCAGGTGGCCATGGAAACTGGCGTGCTGTCTTCCGCCCTGTACACTCTGATGATCGGACTGCTGCTGTCCATGCCACTGCTCAGCCTGCGTCGGGACCGTCGCACATTTATGGCCTGCCTGCCGATTCTGGCCTACTTCGCGTACTCCTGGACGGGCTGTCCGCTGGGCCTGCCTCCTGCCACACTGCTGCTGGCTGTCTGTGTCAACGAAGCCCGACTGCACGTATCCAGTCGCAATGCTGAAGAGCAGGCACTGCTGCTGCGACGCGGCACGCAGCGATCAACCAGCGTGCTGCCTCCAATCCCCGGCAAACTCAGACCCCAATCGTAACAGCGTGAAAGGACGTGCCATGCCACGCTGCCCGGTCCCTGTATTTGTGCTCGGTTGCGGTCGCTCCGGGACTACCGTGACCGCACGCCTGCTGAACCACCTCCCCGGCGTTCACATCGCCAAGGAAACAGGATATCTGAACCAGCATCTGGATCTGCTGAAACAGATTCACGAAGTCAGTGTACCCACTGAACTGCTGCAGGTGGTCAACTCCTGGCTGCAGACCAATGACTGGAGCGGTCGAGTCAGTGCGGAGGGCTTTGCCGAATTCTGCAGACGGCAGGGTATGTCCGGAGCAGCCGCATTCATTCATTACGTCTGGTCACTGGATTGCCCTGAACCATGGGAACAACTGCAGTTCATTGGTGACAACACGCCTTTGTACGTGCTGTCCATCCCCGAACTGAAACAACTGCTCCCCGAAGCTCGCTTCATTCACATAGTACGCGACCCCCGCGATGTCGTCTGCTCCACCCTGAAAATGCGATTCGGAGCCTTTGATGCCACAGTGGCCGCCATGGAATGGCATATCACGATTGGAGCCTGGCTGATGGCGGAACGCTGGCTGCCCGCCCAGGATCGCATCGAATTTCGCTACGAAGACCTGTGCATCAGTCCGGAAAACACTTTCGCACGAGTGGCCGGTTTCCTTGGCTTCAGCCCCGAGGAAGCCCGCAGGGCCCTGCAGGAACACGCTGCCGGCGGACGCAAAGGCCAGACCGGCTTCGAAGCTGTCGCCTCACAACCACACCACACTCGCATCGCTGAACCACTCAGCCCCAGCCGCGTCGGACGCTACAAACAGGAACTGTCTGCCGATCAACTCACGGCGGTGGAAGAACAGACCTGCGGAGGCATGCTGGCCTGCGGCTACCAGCCGGAACAGATGCGGCTGCACCCATTGGCTCGCGAGGACCGTCCGCTGCTGCTGAAAGCGCTGCTGCGTGACCTGTGGGGCCGCTGCCGCAACCGCCTGAAACGCAATCCGCGAATCGCCCCCAAGCAACGGAATCAAAAATCCTGACCCGCTCAGTGCAGCCCTCTGCCTCGCTTCACCGCAATCCCCAGCTCCCACAAATCACTTGCGATTGATCCGGCCGGCCATTAGAACCATCCACAGTTCTCTCGTCCCCCGATCCAGCCAATACACGTTCCCCCAAAATGCTCGGAGCTCTGCTCATGTGGCCCGCTCAATTCCTTCCGTCCCGCCTCTGCTGCACACTGGCCACAACTCTGCTGGCTTTCAGCCTCGCACCCGCATCGGTGGCAGGCCCGCCGGAAAGCCTGCAAAAAAACCTGATCTTTCTGGCCCCCTTCGATGACTCCCTCGATGCCGTCATCGGACAGGACAAAGCCATCCACACCGCAGACAACCTCGAACGCAAGGTTATCACACCCGGAAACTCCCGCGACGATGTCAGTTTGGTCCCCAAAGCCGGCAGATATGGCGGAGCTCTGCGGTTTGTCACCAGTGAATCACCCAAAGTCACACTGTTCCGGGGAGTCAACGCCGGCTATTCACCTGCCAACTGGTCCGGCACTGTGTCCTTCTGGCTGAAACTGACACCCGATCAGGATCTGAAACCCGGCTACTGCGATCCCATTCAAATCACCGATAAAACGTGGAATGATGCCTCGTTTTTTGTGGACTTCGACAAAGACCTTCCCCGCGTGTTTCGACTGGGTGTTTTTTCGAATTACAAATCCTGGAACCCAAAGGACATCGCCTGGGAGAAAATTGAACCGCGCGATCGCCCAATGGTCCCGGTAAGCAAACCGCCTTTCAGCCGCGATGCATGGACTCACGTCGCCTGGACCTTCAGCAACTTCAACGCCACAGACAAGTCGCCCGGCACCGCCACACTCTGGCTGAATGGCAAATCTCAGGGCAGCCTGAATGCCCCCATGAACTTCACGTGGGATCCGGCCAAAACCGTCATCATGCTGGGTATCGCCTACTCAGGTGACTTCGATGAACTGGCAGTCTTCAATCGAGATCTCAGCGAAACTGAGATTCAGACACTGTATCAGCTGCCCCACGGACTCAGCCCGTAATCGCTGTTGCCGTTTGTCTCAGCTGCTCAATGGCATTTTCGGGGCTCCGCACAAACAACACCAGCGTGCGAGCCCCGGGGTATGCCTCCGGGTACGACCACGGGGGATTCCGCAGATCCGCACGCCTTAGATCCAGACGAGCGAACCAGTTCACGTCCGCTTCAACGGCGGTATCCGGCCGCTGGAAACACACTGCACCGTGCTGCATCGGCTGCTCAAGAAAGCCGGCAAAGTCTTCAGCCTGCACCAGCTCCGCGGACAAATTCACAGACACCATCAACTCCGACATGCAAAGCTGCCGCCAAAGCTGATCGATCGACTGCCCCAGCTGCGGATGCCACATGTCGCCCGCAACCGCCACCGCCGACGACAACACAAACCGCCGCAGCCACATCGCCGGGTGTGGCAGTATCAAACGAGACTCCCACTGCACGCTGTCACCAAACAGCAGCAGGTCCAGATCCAGAGTCCTCGGGCCCCACCGCAGCAAACGCTCGCGACCACACTCAGACTCAATCGCCTGCAAACGCTCCAGCAGCCGTAATGGCGCGGCTGCCGTTTCAAGTACCGCCGCAGCATTCAGAAAACCACCGCCAGCCTCCTCACCAACGGCGCGAGTCTCAAAGTTGCGGCTGACCGCCAGCACACGATCACCACCCGCGTCAAGCTGCTGGATCGCCCGCTGAAACAGCGCCTCTGAGCCGCACAAATTGCCACCCAGTGCGATCAGACAACGAGCCATGACAGAGTCCAGATGAGTCGCTCAGTGGTCAGAAAATTCCCAGCTGGTCGCGAGCCTCGTCAGTCATGCGGGCCGGAGTCCACGGTGGCGAAAGAGTAATCGTGATGCTCGCCTCGTCCACATCCTCCAGACGTTCCAGCGCCATCTTTGCCTGCTGCACAATCTGCGGCCCCGCCGGACAGGCCGGGCTGGTCAATGTCATCTCGACGGCCACCTTACGGTCTGTCTGGTTGACCGAGTAGATCAGACCCAGGTCCACCACGTTCACCATCAGCTCCGGGTCAATCACCTGCCGCAGAGCTTCGATAAGTTCCGCATCTGTCGCCATCGCAACACTCTTCCTTCACTGTGTTCGTGCCACCAGCCAACCATCAGGGACCAGCCCACACAGCCCCGTCACGAATCTCCACCCGAAACACGCGGATCGCCTGAGTCGCCGGCATGCATAAAGCCTTGCCAGTCTGCAGATCAAAACGAGCGTTGTGGCGAGGACACACGATACTGCAACCACTCAGCTCACCGGTAGTCAGAGGCTGGCCGTCATGAGTACAGACGTCCTCGATCACATGCCACGTCTCACCAAGGCGAATCACCAAAGCCGGAGTATCATCCACGAAGACACTGCGACGTTCACCCGGCTGCAGCTCGTTCACACCAATCAGTCGTTCCATGTCAGTACTCGTCCTCTTCCCCGCTTTGCAGATGATCGGCGGCAACAGCCTCAATTCCAAGTTTCGCCTGGACTGTGCGACTGAGCGTCTCCCGCACCACCTCGATCGGAATCCGATCATAAATCTGCTGGAAGAACCCCTCCACAATCATGTGCATGGCTTCGCGTCGGCTGATCCCGCGACTCATGCAGTACAGGATCTGATCACGATCCACCTGACCGGTCGTGGCACCATGAGTACATCGGACGTCATCAGCCTCAATTTCCAGTCCGGGAATGGAATCGCAGCGAGCATCCTCGCTGAGCATCAGAGCGTCGCTGCGCTGGTAACCGTCAGTCTGCTGAGCCGCAGCATCGACCTTGATCATGCCACGCCAGATGACGCGCGACTCATCACGCAGCACTTCGCGATACAGCAGATCACTGTGAGTCCCCTGCTGGCGGTGGTGCTGCTGAGTATAATAGCTGATTTTCTGCCGATCACTGGCAAACGTCACGCCGTTCACCTCGGCAGTCGATCCCCGACCGTCCAGGTTGATGTCCTGATGAATATGCGCTGTGCGACTGCCCAGACCAACCACGGTCCACTGCAGAGTCGCGTTCGCATCCACACAACCGGCCTGATGAGCCAGATGCCACGTTTTCTGGTTCCAGTTCTGCAGCTGGACATACCGCAGGCAGGCATTCCGCCCGACGATCAACTCCACACAACCAACATGCAGTCCGGCAATCTCTGGACCAGCCGATGCAGTTTCCTCCAGCAGCGTTGCCCGAGCACCATCTTCCAGAATGATCAGAGTATGACTGAAGTCCGCAGTTCCGTCCTGACTGTGAGCAATCAGGCTGTGCAACGGCAGCGATACCTCAACGTTGCGAGGCACATACAACACCGTGCCACTGGTCCAGAACGCCGCATGCCACGCCGCAAACCGATCCGCATCCGCATGCACGGCGCGCTTCATGAAGTACGGTTCCAGCAGTTCACGGTGACTTTCCAGCAGCTCCTGCAGACCACCAAACAACACTCCCTGAGCCGCGATCTCAGGTGACACACGGGAACTGGTCACATGACCGTCGACGTGAGTGATCGCTCCGCCAAACTCAGTGCGCCCGCTGAGCAGTGTCGCAATGCCACCGGCATCCGGTGCCGATGTCGCCGGACGAAAACGCGATGCGTTGAAAGTCCGCAGGTCCAGCCGACGGAATTCTTCCGCATCCAGTTCCTGCGACAGCAACTGCTGGTAAACCGAAAAGGACTGCCTGCGAGCATCAGTCATCCACTGCGGCTCACGACGCGCCGCAAGGAACGATTCAAACACGGCCGCGTTGTACCCAGCCCTGGAATGATCTGCCACCACCAACGTCATAACTGCTTCCCAACCCGCTCACCGATTCCAACTCGGACCACGATGCCGGTGAACATCTCCGGCCACTGCGGCTGATCAGGAAAAATCAGCCGACCGAACCTTCCATCTGCAGCTCAATCAGGCGATTCAGCTCCACCGCATATTCCATCGGCAGCTCCTTCACCAGCGGCTCCACAAAGCCCGTCACAATCATCGCTGATGCCTCGGCCTCAGTCAGACCACGACTCATCAGATAAAACAGCTGCTCTTCGGCGATCTTCGAAACACTGGCCTCGTGCTCAATCGCGACATTCTGCTCTTCAACCTCAATGTACGGATACGTATCACTGCGGCTGGCGGAATCCAGAATCAACGCATCACACACCACGTTCGAACGACAGTTCACAGCATCCTTGTGAACCTTCACCAGTCCCCGATAGCTGGACCGACCGCCGTTCTTCGAAATGCTCTTGCTGATAATGCGGCTGGATGTATTCGGAGCACAATGGACCATCTTGGCCCCGGCGTCCTGATGCTGTCCCTCGCCCGCAAAAGCGATCGACAACGTTTCACCACGAGCACCGGGCTCCATCAGCCAGATCGCCGGATACTTCATCGTCAGCTTTGAACCGAGGTTCCCGTCAATCCACTCCATCAGCGAATCACCATAGGCCATGGCTCGCTTTGTTACGAGATTATAAACATTGTTCGACCAGTTCTGGATCGTCGTGTAACGGCAGCGCGCACCACGCTTGACGATGATCTCAACCACCGCCGAATGCAGACTGTCGCTGCTGTATGTCGGAGCCGTACAGCCTTCGACATAGTGCACCGAAGCACCCTCGTCGACAATAATCAAAGTCCGCTCGAACTGCCCCATGTTCTGGCTGTTGATCCGGAAATAAGCCTGCAGCGGAAAGTCAATCTGCACGCCCTTCGGCACGTAGATAAAGGAACCTCCCGACCAGACCGCTGAATTCAGGGCCGCGAACTTGTTGTCCCCCGGCGGTATCACTGTCCCGAAGTACTCCCGGAACAAATCAGGATGCTCCTGCAACGCAGAATCCGTGTCCGTAAAGATGACACCCTGCTTCGCAAGGTCTTCACGCAGGCTGCCGTAAACAACCTCAGATTCGTACTGCGCCTTCACACCGGCCAGATACTTCTTCTCGGCCTCAGGGATTCCCAGTCGATCGTACGTCCGGCGAATATCGGCCGGAACATCGTCCCACGATTTGCCCTGCTCAGTGGCAGCCTTCATGTAGTAGTAGATGTTGTCGAAGATCAGATCCGTCATGTCACCGCCCCAGGCAGGCATCGGACGCGACTCAAAGATCTCCAGCGACTTCAGACGGAAGTCCCGCATCCACTCCGGCTCCCGCTTCATCTCGGAAATCTGGGAGACAATCTGAGCATCCAGGCCCTTGCGGCTCTTGAAGGCATAGTAATCCGTCGAGTCATGGAAGCCGTACTTGTAGGCCCCGATCTCAACGTCAGACTTCACAGGAGTATCCGTCGACATGGCATTTGATCCCGTCAGAGTTGAACCGAGTTCAGCAATCAGTATTCACGTGGAGTCAGACAGCAGCGGCGGTTGTCGTATGAGTCGGCTCGGGAGCCGCATCCGGATGCCGGGCACGCACGTCGGCGTAACCACGGGCGTGCAATTCATGAGCCAGGTCTGAGCCACCGGTTTCAACAATCCGGCCGCCCAGCATCACATGCACAAACTGCGGCCGATTGAATTCCAGCAGTCGCTCATGATGAGTAATGATCAGCACGCCCATCTGCGGACCAGACAGCTTCGCCAATCCCTCACTGACCACCCGCACCGCGTCGCTGTCCAGACCGCTGTCAGTCTCGTCCAGAATCGCAAAACGCGGCTGCAGCATCGCCAGCTGCAGAATCTCCATCCGCTTCTTCTCGCCACCGGAAAAACCGTCGTTGAGATACCTGCGAGCAAACTCGTGGTCCATCCCCAGTTCGGTCATCCGCTCGCGAATCTCTTTCCGGAACTCACGCATCCCAATCAGGCCTTCGCCCTCCTTGCGGTCCGGATTGCGAATGTTGGAAACAGCATGCCGCAGAAAGTCGGCGACCTTCACCCCGGGAATCACCACCGGATACTGAAACGCGAGGAACAGCCCCAGACGGGCGCGAGCATCAGCCTCAAACTCAGAAATGTTCACCCCGTCGATCTCAATCGATCCGGACGTGATGCTGTAATTCGGATGACCCGCCAGTGCGTAGGCCAAAGTACTTTTGCCGGAACCGTTCGGTCCCATCAATGCGTGCACTTCACCCTGCCGAATCTGCATGTTCACGCCACGCAGAATCGGAGTTTCACCTACAGACACATGCAGATCAGTAATCTTCAAAACGCTGGTCATAACCGAGCAACTTCCCATGGATAATCAGAAACGCAGATGAACCGCCCCGCGGAATCACCCCAGTCCTGAAATTCAGTTTCCAGATTCAGTCAGTTCTCAAAGCAGCAGCAACAAAAACCCCGGTGGTGGCACACCAGGCACGCCCGCACAAAGTCAGACGTTCAGAGCAGAAAAGCCGGAATGATGAGGAACCGGCAGGACAGTCTCGCCGCGAGTCACCTTGCGGGCCTTGATCTTGTCCTGAATTCGCATCAGACCTTCCAGCAGTGCCTCCGGGCGAGGAGGACAGCCCGGGACGTAAACGTCCACCGGCACCACCAGATCCACACCCTTCACAACGTGATAGCCATGCTTGAAATACGGACCACCACCCACGGTGCAGGCACCCATCGCAATCACGTACTTCGGATCCGGCATCTGCTCATACAGTCGTCGGACACGGCTGGCCATCTTAAATGTCACCGTTCCGGCCACAATCATCAGATCGGCCTGGCGAGGCGTGGCGCGAAACGCACCAGCACCGAAACGGTCAATATCGTACTTGCTGGCCCCCACGGCCATCATCTCAATCGCACAGCACGCCAGACCAAAAGTCATCGGCCAGATACTGGACTGCTGGCCCCAGTTCAATGCCTGCTCAATCGTTGTGGTGATCACGTTCTCTTCGAAGCGACCTTCAATCCACGTCATTGCTGTATTTCCTTTGATGTTTTGCCGCCCGGAACAAAAACCCCGAGCCGACCTGCCATGCGCACTGACTGAATCCGACGGCCTGCCACGGCCATGGAAAGTGCAGCCCGCACTCTACCAACACACCCCAATCCTGCAATCACCAACATCACAACGAACGAACTTTCCAAACGATGGCCGAAAACCGTCAACCCACCGGCACATTCAATACCTGAAACTCGCAGCAGCCATGTCCGTCCCGACAACGAGACCGAACCTCCACCGGAGCCCCCAAAACCTGCTCAAGTACCTGCCGCTCCACCTGACAAATCGCATCGTCCACCTCCGCCAGCATCGGAAACGGACAGGATGTCTCACGCAGAATTCTGAGCCCCCCCTGGTGGTCAGACTCAACGTTGAATCCACTGGATTTCATCTCACTGGCCAGCAAATCCAGACGATCGTCCAGGTTCTCACAGTTGCCCAGCTGCCACCGAAATCGCTCCGCCAGCACGTCGCGAACCCGCCCCAGCAGACGCATCCGCACTGCCTCGTCCTCAAATCCCGTGATCGCCTCCCACAACACAACCGCCAGCTGCCGGTAATTTTCACCCAGTGCGTGCAGCCCCTCCGCCGTCACACGGTAGACGTTGCGCGGCCTGCCGCGGCTTTGCCCCTGCAGCTCAGACACAATCAGCCCGGCCGCCTCAAGTCGCGAAATACGCTGGCGAACGGCCGTCCGAGTCACCCCCAGAAGATCACACAGCGACTGCACATCCACACCCTCAGACTGGTGCAGATACTCAAGAATCTCGCGATCCCGAGTGTCGATGGCTGCCATGTATGATCCCCCGAATCCGCACTGACGACCGGACACTTCCCGTCCGAATGCTATCGGCCGAATCCTTTTTGGCAATTATAAATGCCAAAAATGGCACCTATTGAGACAAGGTCTCACAGGCAGCTTTTCAGAGGCGGGAAAATGGGGCTAACCCTGAGCCCTGATGGAATCGCCCGGAGCCGAAATCGCAACCGCACGGCCCAGTCGCCGCTGCAGACACGCCTGCACAAAATCCCGGAACAACGGATGCGGAATATTTGGCTTGGACTTGAATTCCGGATGATACTGCACCGCGACAAACCACGGGTGAGCCGCCAGTTCAACGATTTCCACCAGAGTTCCGTCCGGACTGGTCCCCGCAATCCGCATCCCCGACTGCACAAATTCCTTCCGGTACTCGGGATTGAATTCATAACGGTGGCGATGACGCTCACTGATCTCCGCCGACGCATAGGCCCTTGCCGCACGAGTGTCCGGCACCAGCACGCAGGGCTGCGCACCCAGACGCATCGTGCCCCCCTTGCGATTGATCGTTTTCTGCCCCTCCAGCAGGCAAATCACCGGATGCGGAGTATCTGCAGCAAATTCCGTGCTGTTCGCGTCCTTCAGATCCAGCACATTGCGGGCAAACTCGATCACCGCACACTGCATCCCCAGACAAATACCGAAAAAAGGAGTCTCCGACTGCCGCGCATACTGAATGGCCTGAATCTTTCCCTCAATGCCACGCATCCCGAAACCACCGGGAACCAGCACTCCGTCCACTCCCTTCAAAACCATCTCCGGCCCCTGACGCTCCAGCTCCTCCGCCTCAATCCGCTTGACGTGAATCTGAGTCGAATGGTGGAAGCCGGCATGGTCCAGCGATTCATAGATGGACTTGTACGCATCCCGATGCTCGATGTACTTGCCCACCACTGCAATCGTCACTTCGTTCTGAGGATTGCGGATGCGATGCACCAGATCCCGGTAGTCTTCCATGTTCAGCGGGCCGGATTTCAGGCTGAGCTTCTGACAGATCAGCTCGTCCAGACCATGCTCCACCAGCCCCACCGGCACCTCGTAAATTGAAAACTCCTTGTCCACCTCCTCTATGACCGCCTTCTTCTCCACATTGCAGAACAGGGCAATCTTGTCCGTGTGCTCACGTCCGATCGGACGCTCAGTCCTCACAATCAGGATATCGGGCTGAATGCCAATCTCACGCAGCTGCTGAACACTGTGCTGAGTCGGCTTGGTCTTGGCTTCACGAGCAGCCTTGAGATAGGGCACCAGCGTCAGATGGATAAACAGACAGTTTTCCTTGCCGATGTCCAGCGGAATCTGACGGATCGCTTCCAGAAACGGCAGGCCCTCAATGTCACCCACCGTGCCGCCCAGCTCCGTGATCACGACGTCCACACCAGGCTCGCCCAGGCCCAGAATCGCCGCCTTGATCTCGTCCGTAATGTGCGGAACCACCTGCACCGTTCGGCCCAGATAGACCCCACGACGCTCCTTGTCGATTACTGACGAATAAATCTGACCCGTGGTGTAGTTCGAACGACGATTCAGCTCGCCGGATGTAAATCGCTCGTAATGCCCCAGGTCCAGGTCCGTCTCAGAACCGTCGTCCAGCACGTAGACCTCGCCGTGCTGATAAGGACTCATCGTCCCCGGATCCACGTTCAGATACGGGTCCAGCTTCTGCATCCGCACCTTCAGACCACGACGCTCCAGCAGCATCCCAATCGAAGCTGACGTCAGCCCCTTGCCCAGGGAACTGACAACACCACCAGTTACAAAAATATGACGACTCATGTCACCGTCCATGCACGCCCTGAGATTCCCCGGATGACCAGCACAGTGCGAGTCTTAACGGGAATTTCTTCGGGTCTCAATCAACCCGAAAGTAAATCCAGGGATCGGGGGCAGGATTCCGCTCTGTCAGTCCCCCCGCCTTGCCCCCAACTCCCCACCCACCACCGCACTTTCCACATTTCAGCCCGACATGGCGCGCCGTTTGTACACGAAATCCAGTGTCCCGGCACGCACCACAGACACAATCACATTACTGTCCGAATGTTCATATGCCCAAAAACCTGATGCACGCTGATCCTGCGGCTTCCAGGGTGTTTTCCCGACTGATGCCCTGTCGCGACAGCCCGATGGATACCGTTTGTGGCGATGGTATCGATGAGGGGGACTGTGGAGTTCTTTCCACATGTTGCCACTGCAGTTGTTTCCATGAAACCACACAGCACCAGCGCGATTCGTGACCTAATGTGACAGACAGGACGGGATCGTGGCGGAAGATCGCGGTGGCCGCAGCAGCAGGCGGCGCATCTGCAGTGATCCTGATCAGACCAGCAGAACAGAACTCACAAAGGGTGACAGGCGGCAATGATTGCACCACTGGGCAAACTGAATCGGCAGACCGGCGGCGACTTCGAGGCATTGAAGTCGCACATTCATGGAAAGCTGGTCGAAAAACTGGATATGACTCGAGTGTCCGAGCTGGAGGGTGATTCCCTGCGGCGTGAGATTCGAGTGGTGGTTGAGCATCTGTGCGACACCGAAAACACGATGCTGAACCGATCCGAGCGGGAACGCCTGGTTGAAGAGGTTCTGGACGAAGCCTTTGGCTTTGGCCCGCTGGAACTCCTGCTGAAGGAAGATGATGTCGCCGACATCATGATCAACGGTCCCAAGAACGTCTTTGTGGAAAAGAACGGTCGCATCCAGCGTTCCGAGGTGACGTTTCGGGACAACGAGCACCTGATGCAGATCCTCGATCGCATCGTGTCGCGCGTGGGTCGTCGCATCGATGAGACATCGCCGATGGTCGACGCCCGCCTGCCCGACGGTTCACGACTGAACGCCATCATACCTCCGTTGGCGCTGGACGGTCCTTCCCTCACCATTCGTCGTTTCGGTTCGAATCCGCTGACGCTGGAGGATCTGCTGAAGTTTGGTGCCTTCACTCCGGAAATGGTGATGTTTCTTGAGGGCGCAATGAAGGCCCGCCTCAACATGATCATCAGTGGCGGTACAGGATCCGGCAAAACGACTCTGCTGAATACTCTGTCCAGTTTCATTTCCAACGAGAACCGCATTGTGACCATCGAGGACGCTGCGGAACTGCAACTGCAGCAGGAGCACGTGCTGCGGCTGGAGACGCGTCCGCCGAACATCGAGGGTCGCGGCCGCATCACCGCCACGGATCTCGTCCGCAACGCTCTGCGAATGCGTCCTGACCGAATCATCATCGGCGAGTGTCGTGGCGGGGAAACTCTGGACATGCTGCAGGCCATGAACACGGGCCACGATGGTTCACTGACCACCGTGCACGCCAATAACCCGCGTGATGCAATTTCGCGTATTGAGACCCTGGTGAACATGAGTGGTTACGAACTGCCAATGCTGGCCGTTCGCAAGCAGATTGCCTCAGCTGTCAACCTGATCATTCAGGCCAGCCGACTGCAGGGCGGGTCCCGCAAAGTCACCTACATCACGGAAGTGATCGGGATGGAGGGCGACGTGATTGTGATGCAGGACATCTTCCGGTTCGTGCAGGACGGCATCAACGATCAGGGCAAGGCCTGGGGACATTTTGAATCCACCGGAGTTCGCCCGCGGTGTATCGAACACATGGAATCGTCCGGCATTCGCCTGCCGGCCGGCCTGTTCGCACAGCGTGCCATGCGGTCGATGTGAAACGGATAACCGATTATGAATATACAGCAGTTGATTGACCCGGTTTATCTGATCCTTGGATCAGCGTTCGTCAGTGTTCTGGCACTGGTGCTTTGGCTGATCTCGGTCTTCACGGATCGCTCGGAATCCGATTTGGAAGCCCGACTGACAGCTTTCACCGGCCGCACCACGACCACCCGCACGGAAGTCGCCAATGCCATTCTGCGGGATGGTCTGACGACCGCTCAGTCCATGCTGGGCCGTCTGCTGCAGCGCTTCGAGAATTTGCCGATGCTGTTTCGTCAGGCGGATTCCCCGCTGCGGATCGAACAGTTCATTGTGCTCTGCATCGTCCTGTGTGCCGCAGTCTTCATCCTGCTGTTTGCTCTGCAGTTGACGGTTCCCACACTGGTTGGAGGGGCCGGTACAGCATTCCTGCTGCCGTGGATCTGGCTGCTGATGCGGCGTCGCTCGCGTCTGAAATCCTTCGAAAAACAACTGCCGGATGCATTGGAGCTGCTGTCCCGAGCGCTGCGGGCCGGTAACAGTCTGGCCGCCGGACTGAATGCCGTCGCCAGCGAAATGCCGCAGCCGATCGCCGGTGAATTCCGAGCCGTCCATGACGAGCAGAATCTGGGACTGCCCATCGATCAGGCTCTGCGGAACATGCTGCAGCGAGTCCCGAATATGGATCTGCAGTTCTTCGTCACCGCCGTCAACATTCAGCGTCAGGCCGGCGGAGACCTGGCAGAAATCCTCGGAAAAATCAGTTCGCTCGTGCGTGAACGCTTCAAGATTCTTGGTCAGGTGCGAGCACTGACCGGGGAAGGTCGCATGAGCGGCGTCGTACTCATGGGGCTCCCCATTGTTCTGTTTATGGCAGTGTACGTTCTCAATCGTGACTACATCATGATGCTGTTCCACGAGGAAATCGGACGGCAGATGCTGTACGCCGCAATTGGAGCTCAGTTTGTCGGCGGCTACGTGATCCACCGCATTGTGAACATCAGAGTCTGAAGTCCCGCGGAGCATTGAGGAAACCCATGGATCTGACCACCATACTCCCCTACTCCATCTTTGTTACTGTCACAGCAGGATTCTGGACAGCCTCAAGCCTGCTGCTGCGCCGCAGCACACGCACTTCAGCGCGGCTGGATGCACTGCGAAATCCGCTGCTGCGACAGCGTCGTGACCCGGTACTGTCGGCCGCTCGCATGAATGCCATGTCGTCGCTTGTTGAAAAGGCCGCACCGGCACTGTCCCGCGCACTGGAACCCAAATCCGAAACCGAACAGAGTCTGCTGCGAGTACGACTGGCGAATGCCGGATTCTCACGCCCGACAGCCGTCCGAAACTTTCTCGCCATCAAAGCTCTGTCGCTCGGACTCGGCGCCGTTCTGGGATTGATGTGGATTTCGCTGCGATCCGCATGGGCCGGAAATGCATGGATGATTCCCGTCGTGCTGGCATCGGCCCTGTTTTATGCTCCGGAAATCATCCTGTCCTTCATTCGTTCGGGGCGCCAGGACAAAATCTTTCTGCAGCTGCCGGATGCGCTGGACCTGCTGGTGGTCTGCGTGGAAGCCGGACTCGGCCTCGATCAGGGCATGCGCCGCGTGGCTGAAGAGCTGAACCAGGGAGCTCCGGAAGTCTGCGAAGAACTGGCCACCGCCAATATGCAGCTGCAGATGGGCAAGCCGCGCCGCGAAGTTCTGCACGATCTCGGGATCCGGACGGGAGTTGATGACGTCAAGGGACTGGCCGCCATCCTGATCCAGGCCGATCGCTTCGGTTCATCCATCGGTCAGGCTCTGCGAGTGCATTCCGAGACCATGCGGGTCAAGCGGCGGCAGCTGGCGGAGGAGAAGGCTCAGCAGACGGCCGTCAAGATGATCTTCCCACTGGTGCTGTTCATTTTTCCGGGCATCTTTGTCGTGCTCGTCGGCCCAGCAGCAATCCAGTTGATGAACAATCTGGTCGAATGACGCGTTACGTCAGCTTAATCCGCCACAAAAACAGAAAGACCACCGAACAATCGCTGTTCGGTGGTCTTTTGTTTTGTGCCGACGTGGTCAGTTCGTCGGTGCCGAAATCCGGCGATCAGGCCAGTTGTTTGCGGCGATTAACCAGCGTCCGAATTCGCTCGGCCAGCAGGGCTGCGTCGAACGGCTTGCGGAACGTTTCGTTGAACACAGAACGGTCAAAGCCTGAAGCATTGTCTTCGTCGCTCAGCAGACCGATCAGAACCGTGTCGGTGAACTCATTGTTCTTCCGCAGATTCTGGGCAATCATCAGAGCATCTTCTCGACCCATCACAAAGTCAATCACCACGCAATCCGGGTGAATCGACTCTGCCTGGATCCCTGCTTCAAAGCCACTGGCAGCAATTTCGATCTTAAAGTCGTCGTTGGAAATCATCTCGTTGAGATTCAGTCGCGTTGAAGCGTCTGAACCGACGAGCAGGATTTTCCCCAGCGCTTCATCTTCCAGTTCTCCCAGCGGCATTCCGTGTTCCTTGAGGAACCGAATGAGGTGCTCGCGAGGAATTCGACGATCCTGTGAACCAGGAATCCGGTAGCCTCTCAGCCGGCCGGAATCGAACCACTTGGAAACTGTACGCGGGGCAACTTTACAGATCTTTGCTACCTGACCAGTAGTGAAGATCGTCTTCATGGGCGGGCTCTCCAATCAGTACTCAGCACCATCCGGGTCTCCTTCCTGAAGTACCGGATTGCCAGGCCCGTCATCAGATTCCGGCGTAACGGTTCTCACACCGTCTGCTGTCGCGAGCAGCCTTCATCTGAATCAGTTTGTCGGCCCGGCGAGGGTCGTTCTCTATTTGGATTGCGTGCGGGCAATCCCAGTGCCTTCACAAGGCACTTTGAGCACAGCTCAGCTGGAAACCGCCGAAACGACTCCCCTGCCTTCTCCGGACATCCCTTCCGTTACGGCAGACGCTGAACAGGCCCCCCGGCGAATCAACCCGTCGTGCTTCCTGGCCTCCCCGCAGCCACTGCAGAAGCTCCGCAGCAGCCACCACCACAGGATGACAATCGCCACGATATTGTTCGTCGTTTCGACAGCAGCGACTTTAAGCTCTTTGACTGCCCTGCCATGTCTGCACGTCCGAATGCCCGCAACGGCTGCAGGGGTCTGCACATTCGCAGGGGCCTGAATCGGCAAAGTCTGCCGGGGCCGGCAACGGCCCGCCGGCCCCGGCAACGCTCAGCATGCTACCACACAATTTCGTGAAAAGGCTGTTAATTTCGATGTTTTCACACCCTCGAGCCAGCCTTTCACCGCCTGTCACCGTCAGTTCTGACCGACGTCACACCCTGGCACAGCCCAGTTGCATTTTTTTTGCACAATCCGGAAAACCAGCGTGCACGCCCGAATCCGGCTTCCACGCGCGAACCATTTCTTTGCCGCAATCCGGACTAGGCGGCCTTCTGCCGACGGGCCGCCGCAAGGAAATTGCCCTGCTCGTCCACGTCCTCAAACCGCAGGGACAGGCGCCGCGAAATCCCCGACTCCTCCATCGTCACACCGTACAGCACGTCCGTCACTGCCATCGTCGGCTTGCGGTGAGTAATCATGATGAACTGGGTGTTCTGCTGGAAATCTCGCAGCACATTGACAAACCGCCCGATGTTGGCGTCATCCAGCGCGGCATCGACCTCGTCAAGAAGACAGAACGGACTGCTGCGACTGCGGAAAATCGACAGCAGCAAAGCGACCGCTGTCAGAGTCTTCTCACCACCGCTCAGCAGCGAAATGCTCCGCAACTCCTTGCCAGGTGGCCGCGCCACCACGTCAATCGAACACTCCAGCACATCCTCCGGATCCTCCAGCACCAGATCCGCCTCGCCACCGCCGAACAGCCGCCGAAACAGCTCACGAAAATATCCGCGAATCGTCTCAAACGACTCCAGAAACATCCGCCGACTCTCCACATTGATCCGCCGGACCATCTCCCGCAGTGCATCCCGAGCCGCTTCCAGGTCCTGCAGCTGCGTCTGCAGCCGCTGAAAACGCGATTCCAGTTCCTGCAGATTCTCCAGCGTCTCCGCACCCACATGTCCCAGTTTTCGCAACTGTTTTCGCAGCTTCTCAATCTGCTGCTCAACCTCGGAACGCATGGCCGTAAACCGCACTTCGTCCTGCAGAACCTCGGCGGCAGACGCATCAAACAGTGCCGCCTCATGCCCCCGGCCCGTCGTGTCCGCACCCGTATCAGCAGGCTGCTGCCGCAGCCATACGGCGATTGCCGAACGGCCCTGCTCAACCGCCTCCCTCACCTCCAGCTGAAACTCTTCGCGGATTCGGTCGGCCGCTGAGCTCAGCAGATGATCGATGCCCTGCATGCGCAGTTCAACTTCATGCACACGCTCCTGCTCACGCCGCAGCACCTCCCGCGCCTGCTGCTCTGTCTCGCTGGCCTGCTGTCGTCGCGACCTCAGTTCCCCGCGACACGCAGCGTCCACCACAATCGCACCGCTCAACTGCTCTTCCGATAACAGACGCTCGGCCGTTTCAGCCGCCGTGTTCAACTGTGAAAGCAGCAAGTCCCGACGCCGCTCGGTCGCCGCTGCAAGCCGACGATCGGCCTCCTGAAGCTGCTGACGACGCTGCTCCAGTTCATCACGAACCGGCTGAAACGAATCCTGCAGCCCCGCCAGACGCTCCTCCAGACGAGTCAGTTCCAGACTGGATTCGGTACGCCCGCGTTCCAGCTGCTGCAGCTCACCCTGCCGCTCCGCCACCGCTTCATCCACCTCACGAATGCGGTTCTCAAGTGCCTGCAGCAGGTGCTGCCCGGATTCCAGTTGAGACTGCGCATCCCGCTGCCGCTGCTCCAGCTGCTGCAGCTCCAGCTCAATCTGACCGCCGTCATCCGCCAGCGCCCGCTCTCGACGCTCACAGTCCTGCAGCAGCCGCTGCTGCTCAGCAAGCGCCGCCTCAGCCTCCCGACAGCTCTGCACCTGCTGATTAATCCGCACACGCGCCGCCTGCAGCTGATCGTCCGTCGAACTGATACTGCCGGCAATTGTCCGCAGTAACAGCTCCCGCTGAGCAATCTCGTGCTCCAGCCGGTGCAGATCGTTCCGCAGACGCCTCAGTTCGCTCTTCCGTGACAACAGTGCAGACTCATTCCGCACTGTTCCCGCAAACAGCGTCCCGTCTGACTCCACCAGCTCGCCCTGCAGAGTCACAAATCGCCCGGCGCCACCCAGCGCCGCGTGCCAGTGCAGGGCATCAGCCAGGGTTTCCGCAACCCACGTGTCCGCCAGCAGATGCGAGGCCAGATCCGGCATACTCTGCGGGGATCGCGCGAGGCCATCCGCACGCCCCACAATCCCCGGCTGACCGAACAACTGCACCGTTGCTGCCGTTTCGCCGCAGAACACCGAACGTGCCACCGCACTTTCACTGCGTCCGTCAGACCAGGCCACTCGCGCTTCCGAACCGCTGAATCCGAAGTCCTGCAGCCGACTGCGACTGCGATTCCAGTACAGCTCATCAGCCCCCGGCTCGCCACCCGCATCCGTCTGCCACGGTGCCGTCTGCCCCCGACGCAGCTCGCCACGCAGACGCGCCGCATCGCAGCCACCCGCAGACTCAATCGAAACAAACCCCACCCGATCCGTAATCCTCGCCCGCCCGGAATTCAAATAATCAATCAGCGGCTGCAGCTTCGCCACCACCAGTAATTGAGCCCGGCCCGACAGCGCAATTTCCAGCAGCGCCGCCTGCTCCATATCCACGTCCAGCAGGTCGGCCACACTGCCCAGAATCTGATTCCACGGCTCCACATTCGATTCTTCTGCACGCCGCAGAATTTCCCGAACACCAATCCCGAAACCCTCCTGCCGGTCTTCCAGATCCTCCAGCACCGCCCGCCGCGCCAGCAGACCACTCCGCTGCTCTCGCAGCTCCGCCAGCGACTGCTGCCCCTCCGTACGCTCGCCCAGCAGCTTGTCACGCTCCATCAGCAACTGATCGGCCGCGTCCTCCGCCTGCTGCAGATCCGCACGAGTCTGCTCCAGACGGGTCTGCAGCAGCGGCACCGAACGCTGATACCCGTCCGTCTCGCCGCCCAGCTCCAGCGACCGCTGCCGCAGGACTTCCCGGCGAGCAACCGTCTGACGCACCTGATTCCGCAGCGCCGCCAGCTCAGAAGTCATCCCCGAATTGATCTGCAGCTGACGCAGCTGCTCCTCACGCCGCAACGCCGCCTGCGCCCGCGCACCCGCCAGCGATTGCTGCACAACCGCAATCTCATGCTCAGCCGCCTGCACCTGCTGCCGCCGACGCTCACACGCCGCGCGCTCACTCGTCAGGCTCGACTCAATCGTCGACTGCTCCAGCTCAGATTCCTGCACCCGCTGCCGCAGCAGCTGCTGCTGACGACTCAGACGCTGCAGATCCGACTGCAGTTCCGTGTCACGAGAAATCTGATACCGCTGAGTGGTCTCCAGGCTGGCCAAACGACTCCGCACCTCGCTCCGCCGCTGCTCCAGTTCCCGCAGTCGCTCATCCACCTCGACCAGTTCGCGTTCCGCCTGCTGCACTTCCGCCAGCGCTCGCTGCTGACCCGCTTTCAACTGTTCCAAACGTCCGGCCGCACCAGACTGCAGCCGCTGCAGCTCATCACGCTGCACCGATTCACGGCGATAGTCGTCCGCCGCCAGCCCCACCCACAATGCCTCCAGCTCACGTGACGCCGCCTGATACTTCGTCGCACGCTGAGCCTGAGAACGCACGGAATTCACCTGCGTCTCAACTTCCTCGACCAGGTCAGCCAGTCGAGTCAGATTCTGCTCAACACGCTCCAGCCGCTTCAATGCCTCAGTCCGCTTCGTACGCAGCCGACTGACTCCCGCCGCCTCCTCAAAAATCAAACGACGATTCGCCGCGTTGGACTGCAGAATCTGATCGACTCGACCCTGCTCGATAATACACCACGCCGCTGCACCCGCACCCGTACCCGAAAACAGTTCCCGGATGTCCTTGAGCCGCGCAGCCCCACCGTTCACCAGATACTCAGAATCCCCCGACTGCCACAGCCGACGACCTACCGAAACTTCGTCCAGCTCCAGCGGGATAAAGCGACTGCGATTGTCAAACGTCAGCGTCGCCTCAGCAAACTGCGAACCCGCCCGGCCCGAACTGCCGTTGAAGATGACGTCCGTCATCTCCTTGCCACGCAGACTCTTCGCACTCTGGTCACCCAGAATCCACTTGATCGAGTCCACGACGTTGCTCTTTCCGCTGCCGTTCGGCCCGACCACCCCGGTGATACCCGCTGGAAAGTCGAAAACCGTTCGGTCCGCGAAACTCTTGAAGCCAAAGAGTTCGAGCGACTTGAGCATTCGTCAGAACTTCCCGGCCCGCCGCAGGACTCACACCCCACGGCAGGCCCAAGATTCAGTGCAGTTCCCTCAGTTTCATTGCCTCAACATCCCGCCGGCTGGTTGCCGTTCAGGGCTCCGGCTCCGCTTCCGGCTCCGTCAGATGCCCGAACGGACGACGGAACCGACTGAAAAAGCCCGGTCGAGCCGATTTCTCAGACACCTCGGCAGTCTCAGCCGTCCCCGGCTCTGCGTTGTCCGAATCATCCTTGTTCGACTCCGTCGCAGCTTTGTCCGCATCAGCCGCTGCCGACTGCTCGCCCGGCCCTGCGGCCACCTCCGCATCGGCTTTCCTCGCACGTCCGGGACCGCTCACCGGCGCCCCTTCCACGCTGTCGCCCTCGGCATCGGACTCCTCCTCCAGCACCTGCATCTTCGGACGACCCGTTGCACTGGCTCGAGCCTTGTCAGCCTCCGTCACACGGCTGAAATCCAGATTCTGCAGTTTCTCCGCCGTTTCATTGTCAGCAGCCTCCGTGGCATCCAGCGTATCGAACAGTTCGGGCACAAGTCGCGGATTGCCGACCCGCCGAGCTTTTCCGGAACCGGTATCTGACTCCGTGGCCGCCGCAGCATCACCCGCCGCGCTGACTTCCCCGCCCTCACGCTCATTCGTTCGACTGAACACCCGCCCGGTCTGCGGCAGTCGATCAATGCCAAACGGACCCATCAGGTTGCGCTGCGAATCAGCCTCCACCAGGAACTGCACAACGTCCGGATACGACGCATCCAGTTCACCCAGTACCCGCAGAATATCCGCCAGGCGATTGCGCACCTGGTAACGTTCCGGTTCAGCATCCAAAGCATACCGGATCACCTCCACAGAATCATCACCTGACTCACCGATGATCCGCAGTCGGTCTCCCGCGTTCAGCACGGCCGGCAGACGCAGCCCCTGCCCAGCTCCGAACAGCGTCACTTCCGTCATCCGCCTGCGCGTCACGTGCACCATCGGTTCACCATCGCTGTCAATGACGTGCACCACGTAGCGGTTTTGAAATTCGATCGGATTCAGGAACGGATCCCGCGGGTCCAGCTCTTTCAAGGCACGCAACGCTCCGTAGCGGGTCTCGAGAGACCCCGTGTTCATCAGGTCCCGCAACGCCATAATGGCTTCCGCGTCCTCGCGAATTACCGACAGTGCCACCAGAGCATACACGCGGAAGGCCGGCTGATTCGTCGCCGCCTCCTGCAGCACTGACACACCCGTCGGGTCACCAAGATATGCAAGGCTCTGAGCCGCAGCAAAACGCACTTCGAAGTTGTCGGATTTCAGAGCGTCCCGCAGGAAGGGAGCCGCATCCTCGCCAATGGCCTCAAGTTGCAGTGCCGCCGACTGACAGCGTTCCGGATCCATCACGTCTCGAGCCAGTGACTCCATCCGCATCCGCCGCGAAACATCCGATTCCTTCAAAGCAATACTGCGAATCACCGCCTGGTACCGCGGAATGTTATTGCGATACTGAGCATGAGCCTGCAGGGTGACCAGAGCGTCCGTCTGGGCTTCGGCACAGGAAATCTTCTCACCGTACTTGTTGTATTTATGAAACCTTGACGAGACAGCTTCAGCCACTCGCTGGGCATTGCGGATTCCGCGTTTCTCCGACAGCAGCAGGATCCGCAGGTCGCGATCAATTTTCGAAATTGCCCCGCCGGGAATGGTGCCCGCCATCAGTTCGGCCTGCCGTTCGCCACGCACTTCCTCCACACCCAGCCCCGTCAGGATGGCGCCACCCGCCACCGCGTACTCCTGCGGACGCAGCGAGACCTGATTGTTGATTTCATGCTCTTCAAACAGACGCGTCTCCAGCAGCCAGCCGCCCTTCAGGCTTTTCGCCCGGGCATCCGGTGGCAGCACCACGCGAACATCAAACTTCTGGCCCTTTCGGCACATTGTCGGCAGATAGGCGATCACCACCACCATGGCCGTATCCGGGGATGAAAGGATCCTGTTGGCGTCCTTGACGCCGCGACGAGCCATCTCGTTCTGCAGCTGGGTCCTCAGGCCGGACGGGGCAGGATCACCGCCCTGACCATTCAAACCGGTCACGAGGCCCACGCCTTTCAGCGTTACCAGGCCATCCCCCTGCATGCCGATGTACTCGGACAACAGCGGAGTTTCGACGCGACTGCCGAAATCGTTGTCCTCTTCCTTCTTCCGACGCAGTGACTTACCGGCCTTCTTTGCATCCTCCGACTTCTCAGCGGAAGATTTGTCAGCCAGACGCTCGGAAAACAAAGCCGCCCCAGGCATGCCCAGCAGACCGGTCGAACAGCCCGTCAGCCACAGGGAACCCAGCAGACACACGATGGCAGCCAGACGATGACGTCGATCGCCGACAGTTTCAGCAGACATACGATTGGCCATACGCAGAACTCCGCCGCGACGCGGCTGCTGCAGGGCAGGCGCATACGAAATCGGCGGAGCACGGAACAACCGCACACCCGACGCCGCAGACGCCTCAGGCAGGGAGAAATCAGCAGACAGGAGGGAACATCAGCCGAACGGCTGAGACACAACAGAGAGGATCAGGATTTCCTGACGGCCGGACTGCGTCACCAGGGATGCTGGCGGGGGCAGTCGGCTGCGTTCAGAAATTCCGGCAGGTGGATCAGCCAAAACAGCACCGGTCAGTGGCACAGTTTCAGCATTTTCCGCACAGTCCGCTTCACTCACCGGAGCTCGACGACACTGTTCCGGAGAACGACCGCTGCAACCTGATTGGACGTTGCAGACAGAATCGAAACAGAGTTGTCATCAGCAGCACGGGGATGACGCACTGCCGACTGTCGAATCCTCGGAAACCTTCCGCAGACTCATGTCAGCGAACCACATTACTGACCCTGAGACCGGACAGCAACGCGAGTCAGACAAGTTGCCGCAGGAATTGGCCGGGCCGGTGTTCCGACCGATCGCATTCCGGCAGGAAGTGCCCGCCCTGCTACCCAGATGCAAAGTTGTCAGGATTTCGTTTCCAGCAGCGGCAAAATTTGCCGCTGCACAGCCAGCCAGGCGGGAAACCACACCAGCGACAACGAATCATCTGCAGCGAGATTGCAGCGGACCGACGTGCTCTGCAGAATCCGCACCTGTCGCACTGCTGCGACAGGAAAGCCGGCACGGCGAACATTTCCGGCCTCTGGAACCGTTCATCAACCCGCGGGTGACGTTTATGCGTATGGGGATTCTGGGCGGAACTTTTGATCCGATACATTATGGTCATCTGCTGGCCGCGGAGGCCTGTCGGGAAGCCCTCGCACTGAATCAGGTGCGTTTCATGCCTGCTGCAGCATCGCCGCACAAGCCCGACCAACGCGCAGCCGACGGTCATGCACGCGCCGACATGATCCAGCTGGCCATCGCCGGCTGCCCGGAATTCGTGGTGGACCGCCGCGAGCTGCGCCGACCGGCCCCGTCCTGGACCATCGATACCCTGAGAAGCCTGCGGAGCGAATTTCCGGAAGCCGAGCTGTTTTTGCTGCTGGGAGCCGACTCGCTGCGCGAATTCCTGACATGGAAGGACCCGCTCGAGATTTCTCAACTGGCCACACTGGCCGTCTGCAACCGCCCCGGCAGCCCGGCCCCCACGCCCGCACAAACCGCAGCCTGGGTCGGACCCCAAATCGCCACCCGCGTTGTGCCGGTCAGCATTCCGGGGATCGACCTGTCAGCCACAGACCTGCGGCAGCGATCGCGGCAGGGTCAGAGCCTGCGTTTTCGCACCCCCCGCGCCGTCGAAGCGTTCCTCACCGAACACAAACTGTATCGAAATTGACGCCCCCCAAACCTGAGGCACAAGCAGCCCCAGTGCTCAGCAATGAAATTCCTCACACGAAACCGCAAAGTCCCGACCCGCCACTGGCAGCGGTCAGGCGAAGAAACCCGGCTGGACGGAACTGATGCAAACACGATGCTTCCTCAAGGTTTCACTCGCAGAATCGAACGTTCCGCGGTTGCGATCACAGGTCGTGAAATACAGGAAAAGCCTCGGTTTTCCGAGCTGACTTGCGCGGTCAGTCGTGAATTCACTGGCCGCGTAAAGGTGCGCCATGGTGTGGTCCTCCGGCTGCGTCCCGAGAACTTCGCTGCAGGCATCGACCAAACGATGCGGCAGAGTGTGGCTGCGGTCAACCCGACGTTTTCGAGCAGGTAAGGCAATCGGCGCAAAGATGAAATGCCGGAAATGTGTTCCTCGGAACCCGAGGGAATGAGCGCACAAACTTAGGAATTTTATTGAAATTCGGCAATCTGCTGTTCTCAGGATCACCCACGACACGGGAAACTTCAGTGGCTCCATCGTGTCCCAACGTGCCTCCGGATCCGCTGCCAATGAATGCCACAGATCAACTGCGCAGTGTCACTCCCCTGCAGCGCGGACTGTTTTTGCTGCTGCTGCTGCCCAGTCTCGGCTCAGCCCTCACCACTCTGATCCCCGATGCAGCACCGCCACTGCAGGTTGTGACCGAACGACCGGCACTCGTCTTCGAAACATACCTCGCAGATTCCAGCCAGTACGAAGCTGAATCACGGCCGGTCATTACCGAAGAATTCCATTTTCGCAATCAGGGACAGAATCCCGTCGAGATTATCGAACTGAAGCCAAGCTGCGGCTGCCTGGCCCCCAAAGCCTCGGCAAACATCATCGCTCCCGGTGAAACCGGACGAATTACTCTGCCCGTACGCACCGCCAATGAACCTGCAGGCATCCGCGAATACCTCGTCAATGTGCGTTATCAGGATCCCAAACCCCGCGAAGTCACCCTGACCTGCCGCATGCTGCTGCCGGAAAAGAAACTGCTGATTGAGCCCCGTGTGGTGATGGTGATGGGGCAACCGGCTCCGGATGCCCGTTACGAAGTCAGCATCTCCGACTTTCGCGAAGGACGAGCTCAGCAGCCCCTGCAGATTTCTCGTGTCGAAGCCGCACCGTTCTTTGTTAAAGCCAGCATCGCCGGTCAATCCAGCGGCGAAGAGCTCAGCCAGACTCGACTCAGTATCCAGTTCACCGCTGATCAGCCGCCCGGCCAGCATCGCGGCCTCGTCTCAGTCTTCACCAGTGACCCGGATTATCCTGTCATTCAGATTCCCGTCGTGGTGGGCAGGCGCGGCACTGCAGCAGCCGACAGCAACAGCCCTCAGCCCGTCGAAGCCCCCCGCGCACGCTCCGCCCCGGAAATGGGTCGAGTCGTCGTGAACAGAAATGACATCAGCCAGTCAGCAGGATCTGACCTGCAAGTTACCGCGCCCGCCGGCTGGACACTCAGCACCATCGACTGCTGGCCAGCCCAGCTGCACGCCAGCCACACCACACCTGCAGCTGACACGCCGGACAATCCTCCGAACTCGGCCGAACAGCAATTTCAGATCACCATGGGACTCAGGGATCTGCCGACAACCGGGGTCCAGCAGGGAGTCCTGACGGTGAATTTCACAACACCGGACGGCCCGCGAATCCTGACAGTGCCCCTGTCATTTATCTGGCTGTAAATCGCCCGACCAGATCCAGCGGTAAAGATTACGACTGTCGATATACCGCGACTCGGAGGCTGCTGAACCCAGCACGACCACAATCAGGCGGCGACCGTCGCGTTGGCCCACCGACACCAGACAGGCTCCAGCCTTGTCCGTTGTGCCGGTCTTGACGCCTGCATACCCGTCCAGACTCAGCAGTTCATTTGTATTCTTCCACAGCACATTGCGCTGATATCCGCCCGGACCGGACAGCACAGCCCCGCGCTGCCGAGTCATCATGATCTGGTTCAGCAGGGGGTCCTGCAGCATGTGTCCGGCCAGTGCGGCCAGGTCAGCCGCCGAGGCATAGTGTGTGGGACCGGTCAGCCCATGCGGGTTCTCGAAATGCGTGTTCGTCAGTCCCAGCCTGACCGCTTCGGCGTTCATCGCCTGCACAAACCTCAGCAGCGGATCTTCTGACGGCTGCTCACCGTCCGGCAGCCCCAAATCCAGTGACTGCAGCACTCGTCCGCCAAAATGCTCGGCCAGCGCTGTCGCCATGTCATTGCCGGAAGGCAGCATCAGCCCAAACAATGATTCCTGAACCGGCAGCGATTCTCCGCTGCGGACTCCGGATGTGGAACCGATTGTGTTGTCGCCGCGAGTCGACATGGTGAGCGTTTCGGCGGCCAGCTCCGGTGCTTTCTGCAGCAGTCTGGCGACCAGCCACGCAGTCATCATCTTCGTGGTGCTGGCCATATCCTTCCTCGCCGCAGACTCCTGCCCGGCCAGCTCTTTGCCCGTCTGCACATCGACTATGGTCCATGCATCAGCCGTGACCAGCGGGGGCCCTGCCAGCGATTCTGCCGGCTGCACAGGCAGCTGCTCCGCATTCACGACTTCGGGAGCCGGCACCGCGTCAGGTTCCACAACCGGTCCCAGGTTCTGCCAGAATTCTGCTCGCACGATGCCATCCACCGCCAAACCAGCAGACTCCTGAAACCTCCGCACCGCCGCTTCCGTGGCCGGCCCGAAGTCCCCGTCGACACCAAGATTCGGACCTGGCTGCAACCGGGCATTCAGGGTTCGCTGCAGCAATTCGACCCGCAGACCGAACGCCCCCAATTTCAGCTCCGCAACCTCCGTCGGCCCCTGCTTCCATTCCGGATTGAAGTGATCCCAGGCCGCTCGAGCCACTTTGGCGATCAGTTCATGAGCTGAATTGTTGTCGTCCCAGCTGCGGTCTTCGTTTTCTGTTGTCAGTACGCAGATGGCGAACACACCACCCGGGCCAAAAATCAAACCGGCATCCGTGCGCGATACGGCTACCGCACCGCTTTTGTGGGCGATACGAGTCCCCTTCGGCAGTTGCGCAGCCAGCATGGTGTCATCGTCGCAGCTTTCCAGATGCTGCAGCATCGCCTGACACGATTCAGGTTTGGCTGCCGTGCCACGCTGAATCTGCTCCAGCAGTCCAATCGTCTCCAGTGCCGTGGTACTGCCCAGCCCGTACAGCCGGCTGCGTTCCGGCGCAATCGTGGTATCACCCCGGTAGACAAAGGAATTCAGCCGAGTCTCTGCATAACCCAGTTCCTGCATGCAGGCAGCAGTGGCCGGCAGTCCAATTTCACGTACCACCAGATTCGTCGCCGTGTTGTCCGAGTAACGAATCATGAGTCGCATTGCATCGCGTACCGACAACTGCAGTCCGGCGGAAAAGTGACCTGTGAGAATTCCGGAGCCGGGCACCTTGTCCGCATCGGTCAGCTGCAGCATTTTGCTGAGATCCAGCTGACCGGCATCAGCCATGCGACAGGCAGTCACCATCACGGGCAGTTTGATCAGACTGGCCGTGGGCTGCACCAGATCGGCCCGCCACAAAAACTGCTCGCCCGTTTCCAGATGTCGAATGGCCACAGCCGCATTTCCGCGATGCGCCTGCACCAGCGGCTGAATGCGTTCAGCCAGCGTCTGAGCCGAGCAGCGGGAACAGGCTGCCGCAATCACCAGCAGCCAGTATGTCATCAGCCGCATACAGACGGCCCCCGATACCCGTTGGTCCGCACCTGTCATCGCCAGTTCTCCTGCCTCTCTCCTGTGCCTGGTCAACTGTCAACACACTCGCGGATTCTACGGCGGATCCTGCCATGTGTCGACCAGTCCCATTCGCAGCTTTTCGCCCCCCGCTGCTAACTGCCAACTGAAAACTCAAAATCCCCCCTCGCCCCCGCAGGGGGAGAGGGGTCGGGGGTGAGGGGGCAAGTCACCCTGCAACCTGCACCGGCTTCCCGGCCCGTAACCGCATCCATGGGAGGGCGAGGCTCCTGCCGAGCCCCATAGGGGCTAAAACGACCTGCGGCTCAGCAGGAACTTCGCCCTCCCGACGTGTCTCTTCACAACCACAAAAAACACAAATTCCTCCCCTCGCCCCCGCAGGGGGAGAGGGGTCGGGGGTGAGGGGGCACAACACCCCACACACCACCCGCCAGCCACAGACAACACGTGCCACTCAGTCGCACTCCTCACGCGAAGACCACGGAGAAAACACACACAACTGCCAACTGAAAACTCAAAATCCTCCCCTCGCCCACTGCACTATCCTTCGCGGCTTCGCGTGACACCGCACCACCCTGCTGAACTGCCGCACACATCACACAGGCTCACTTCATCCCCCCCTTTCAAACATTTGCTTTTTTTCCCGCCGCGCATGATGATCCCTCAGCACCTCAGACTGCCACCCTGCAAACACCAGCATGTCCGTCGCACCATTTCCCTTCGTCAGCCTTCGCCATGACAGACTCCGACTCCGCTGCCCGCCGCTCTTACTGGACCGAACAACTGGAACTGGGCTATCAACTGGTCAGGCAGATTGAACGCTGGCCGGTCCAGGAATGCCTGGAACCATTTGCCAGCCTGCCGCTTGCTGCGGCAGAAGCCGGGATCGAGATGCTGTTTTCTGACAGCAAAATCGCCGGAGGACTCGATCGCATCCACTGGATTCGTCGCTCCCTCGTTCCCGATGTGCTGGCCATCGCCTCCGCCATGCTCAGCCGCGGCTGGATCCTGAAAATCGAAGACAGCTATCGTTCACTGGAAATGCAGACACGACTGGGCAGCAAGCCGGAAATCTTCGACGCAATTCTGCAGAAGTGCATCTGGGAGAACGGCGGCACAGTACCCGGTCCCGACGTACTCTTTCGCCGCGGCTGTGTGCTGGTTGCCAATGTCCCCAAAGTGGGGACTCATATGTCCGGCACCGCCATCGACATCTCTGTTTTCCGCCGCAGTGATGGCACTGAGGTTTGGCGCGGCAATCCGTATCTGGAAATGAGCGAACGCACTCCCATGCGGTCACCCTTCGTTGAACCGGAATTCACCGCCAATCGTCTGGCCATCACGGAACTGATGGAAGCTCAGGGCTTCATGCATTTTCCGTTCGAATTCTGGCACTACAATAAAGGTGACGCTCTGGGACATATCCTCAGTCACATCCCCGGCCCCGCAGCTTTTGGCCCCGTGCACTGGGATGCCGCCAGCAACACTGTCACGGCTGTACCGCATGCTGACCAGCCCCTGCGTCCGCTGCCCGAAATCCAGCGGGAAATCGATGCGGCTATTGCAAGGCTGAAGGCCTGACCCGGCTGTGAAACGCCAACGTGGCAAATGCCACCAGAGCTGACACCAATGCCTCCGTCGCCGAAATGCCGCGGCGATCCATCCCCGCTCCACCCGGCCTCGGGGGGGGCATGAGCGTCATATCGCAGTTGTCAGTCCACGAAACAAACATAATCCTCACCTCGCACGCAACCGGGGGAGAGACGACACATCGGTAATGGTACAAGGGTACGCAGTGCCCCGGACACCCCTCACAGCTTCGTCAAACAGACTGACTTCATTGACTGCTGACCGCATCCAATGCGATTTCTCCCTGAAGCTCCCAGTTCCTCTGTGCGACGAACCGACTCCCTCGTGAAAAACTGCATCCGTGGCTCCGCACCCGCAGCACTTTTCGGCTTCACCGCACGTACAAAAACTCGCTGGAATTCAACAGCACGTGACACAGATCCGCCAGCGCAGCCTGCTCAGACGTTTGCGCACTCGCACCGCTCTGCAGCCGCAATGCAGCACCAGCAACGGACGAATCCCGCAGCATGCCAGGCTGAGCTTCAAAACGCCAAAAAGCCAGCGTCGCCGGGCCGGGAGCTTCCCTGGTCAGCAGCAGCTCTTCCTGAGCCAGTATGCCGCGAGTCAGTCGGATGTCATCCAGCAGCCCGTCAAACTGACTGTCCGCACCAGCACGATAACCAATCGACACCGGCAGCTCGTTCTGCAGACCTGACGCCAGCTCCAGCGGTACCGAAACCACACTGATCGGCTCGTCCTCATTCGCCAGATTCCGCAAATAAAACACGGCCTCACCAGGCTCAGTCGCAGAGCTGGCCGGACGCACTGTCACCGCAGCAAAATATGGCACATTGAATTCCACGGTGTGATCGGAAAATAACGCCGCTTCCCGCTGCACCCCCACCACGGTTTTCCCAAACAACTGCAGCACCAAAGTCTGCGGTTTGCGTCGCGAACCCTTACCAGTAACTCCAAACACCCAGCCACTGTGCTGAGTATTCCCGTCCCAACGCGCGGCAATCGTTCGTACGGCCCCGGAATCAAACACCGAACGCAATTGAAAACAGGCCTCAATCGTGAAACCCCCGGTGTCGTCCTGAGCCGCCACGTCGGCAATCATCCGCGGAGACTGCTCGGCAGGATTCAGCAGCAGTGCCTGCCCCGGCCGCGCCGGCAGACTGCCCACCGGCAGCGCAGCAGCCTCTGACTGCTGCTCACTGTCCGCCCGAATCTGCTGCACCTGCTGGTCTGCAAACTCACGAGCCGCCGCCAGCTCAGACGAACGCGGCTCACGCCCCCAGGCCGACAACCACAGCTCCCGCAGCAGGTCGTCAGTCAGCCGCCCCCCGGACTGCCCACCCGGCAACAAATGACCGGCCAGCCTGCCCGCATGATTCAGCAGCATCTGGCTGTTGAACAGCAGCAATGACTGCACCGGCGATGTCGTTGTATCCCGAGCTGCCGTGCTGGCAAAAAACTGCGGCAGATCAAACACATCCAGCAGCGGATCCCGCGCATTCCGCATCACTCGCAGATAAATGGAGCGGCGCGGTACATCGGAATTCACTCCCGGTCCACCGGCCTTCCGATCCAGCTGCCCCGTGACCGCCAGAATTGCATCACGAATCTGTTCGGCGTCCAGCCGCCGCACGTCACCACGCCAGTACCACTGGTTCCGAGGATCCAGCACCTGATACTGCGCCAACTGCGGATGCTCGGCCGACTGCCGATAGGCGGATGATGTCACCAGCAGTCGGTGCAGCGACTTCAGACGCCAGCCATTCTGCAGGAACTGACCGGTGAGCCAGTCCAGCAGCTCCGGGTGCGTTGGTGACCCGCCAAGCCTGCCGAAGTCGCTGGCATTCGGAGCCAGTCCGCGACCAAAATGGCCCTGCCAGATTCTGTTCACCATCACTCGCGCTGCCAGGGGATTGGACGGATCTGTCAGCCAGCGAGCCAGGGCGGTACGGCGACCTGTCGTCTGAGCAGTACTGCTGACCTCTGCCGGGAACTCAGCAGCCCGCAGAATCTCAGGCACTCCCGGCAACACCGTCTGCTGCTTTTTCGGAATGATGGTGGGCGGAGCCTGCGGGCCAATGTCAGTGACCACCAGCGCAGTCGGCAACGCTGCCGGTTTCAGACGATCAAACTCCGCCAACTGCTTCCGCAGCGCCAGCAGACGTTCCTTCGCAGCACCCTTGATCCGGTTGTCCAAAACCTCGTATTCGTAGTCCACCTGCCGCCATGCGAGGTGATATAGCTGCTGCTCCAGCGGCGATCGCTGGTGTGGTTCAGACTTCAAAATGGCTTCGATGTCCGGCGGAAACATTTCGATAGCCTTGATCCGCGCATCGTCCCGATACGGTTGCTCAAGCTGCGCGATCTGACCGCGGATATCGGCTGTCGCCGACAGCCACTGCTGCAATGCCTGCTCGTGAGACTGCAGCTGGGCAGTCGAGGCGATCACTGTGCCGTCCTGCGGCAACAGTCCGGCAAACACCGCTCGCAGTCGGTAATAATCACGCTGCAGCAGCGGATCGTACTTGTGATCGTGACAGCGAGCACACTGCAGACCCAGCCCGAGAAAGACATCGGCTGTCGTGTCCGTCACCTCATTCAGAATCAGATCCCACTGGCCCCGCGCATCCCGATTGTTGTACTCGTAAATCCAGTGTCGCAAAAAACCCGTGGCCACCAGGGCGTCAGAGCTTTCCGGAAACAGCTCGTCACCCGCCAGCTGTTCCTGCACAAATCGATCATACGGCTTGTCCTGATTCAGCGAATCAATCACATAGTCTCGGTAGCGCCATGCATCCGGTCGATATCCGTCAGCGCGGTATCCGTCTGAGTCTGCGTATCGGACCACATCCAGCCACTGCCGCGCCCAGCGCTCACCGTAAGCATCGCTGTGCAGCAATCGGTCCACCAGATGCTCCCATGCATCCGGACGCTCATCCGCCTCAAACTCGCGAATCTGCTGCGGCGTGGGCGGCAACCCCGTCAGATCGAAAGTGACACGTCGAATCAGAGTAGCCCGATCAGCTTCGGGGGCCGGGCTGAGTCCGGCTTTTTGCATGGCGGATAACAGAAATCGGTCGACATCATTGCGAGGCCAGTGCGAGTGTGTGCCGGAGATTTCCGGGACGCCAGGGCTAGCCAGAGGCTGAATCGCCCACCAGCGACGATCGTCGTCAGTGAAGCCCACCTGCGGCGAACGCGCTGCCGCCGTCATGTCCACCGGCATCGCCGCACCGGACTGCACCCAGTCCACGAGCAGTTGAATTTCAGCGGCCGGCAACTGACCGGCAGGCGGCATTTCATAGCCCTCATAACGCACCGCCTGAATCAGCAGGCTGTCTGCCGGTTTGCCAGGCACCAGAACAGGACCGGACTCGCCCCCCGCGAGGATGGCGGCAGGAGAATCCAGTCGCAGACCACCTTTCTGCTTACTGCCATCGTGGCATTCGTAACAGCGAGACGCCAGCAGCGGTCGAATCTGCAGTTCAAAATGCTGAATGGCCGCCGCAGTGGCTGAGCCTTGCTCAGCATCGTTGTCGTCCATCGGTGCCGGCACAGGAACTGCCGGGGCTGAGTCGGCAGTCTGCGCCGCGACGCAAACCCCGCACCGGCTGGAGCAGGCCGGTAACAGCACAGACATCACAATGAGGGAACGTATCAGCCCTGGGCACATGTTCAGACACTCGAGTTTTCTGCGGCAGGTAAACTTCGGAACCCCTGACAGTCTGACACGAGCTCGCAAAAAATCCCAGTGAAAAAAAGGACTGTAGCGGAAAACCAGGGGAGGTCAGGCGGTACAGGTCACAATACTGCGTGCAGACCCAACCACGCTGTCGAACGCATGTGAAAAAAACGTGTCCCAAAACACGTCCGTGCTGCCCCTCGCTCCCAGCATAAGCGAGGGGTGGCACTGCCTGTGTCGCGACTCAAAAAAGACCTCCCGTCGCCACCAACTGCCAACTGCCAACTGAAAACCAAATTCCTCCCCTCGCACCCGGAACGGGGGAGAGGGGTCGGGGGTGAGGGGGAAAGTCCAACTGCAAACCTGCACCGGATTCTCGACCCGTAACCGCAGTCCTGGGAGGGCAAGGCTCCTGCCGAGCCCCATGAGGGCTCAAACGACCTCCGGCTCAGCAGGAGCTTCGCCCTCCCGACGTGTGCTTTCATAACCATTAAAAAAT
>VFQT010000363.1_pt1 | contig 68450 bp, 56 predicted proteins | sample 3512381 | NCBI WGS metagenome assembly VFQT01 (sample SAMN10412376, study PRJNA504923) | tailings metagenome | isolation source: Relicate 2 Philex TSF3 active mining site | place: Philippines: Tuba, Benguet | collected 2017-08-29
AACAATACTCGGACCACAAGGTCCCGGAAAGATAGCACGGTGCCAGATTCAATACAAACCCCAAAGGCCTCCGAGACAAATCTCGGAGGCCTTTGGGGTTTAACAATCATGAGCAACATTTGTTAGATATCGGTGTCTGATTGATGCGTGGTTACGCAAATAGACTTCTGTAATCGATATCGTGGCAGCTCCACCGCTCACCCTCCTCCGAACACGGAAGCTCGAGACCCACTGCGGCAACAATACTCGAACCACAAGGTCCCTGAAAGTTAGCACGGTGCCAGATTCTAAACAAGACAACAAGCCGTCCGACAAATAGGTCGGAAGGCTTTGGTGTTTTACGTGCATCCGATTAAGGATGGATCACAGTTCAGGTATCGATGTTTCCGAAACCAAGGCCTCTTTAGCGGTTCTTCGTTAGGGCCAAACATAAAGCCGACATCCGATTTCGAGCACTAATCAGCGGTGTCCGTCGGTGTAGGCTATTTGAATGGTCTAGACTCCGTGACTTATCTGCCCGGTTTTGTCAGCCAGCAAATCTTAGCTGCATCACCCTTCTTACCAACTACAATCGCATTCTGGGTGAACTTCTTACCAAGTTTCATCGCCTTGTCGCGACCGATACCAAAAACCAACACGGACTTCTCTGCTGGCCAGCCATCGCTTGAGCCATCTCCCTCGAAAAAGACCAGACCCTTACGCATCAACATCCGGCAAAGCTCGATGTGCGCTGCTTCGTTGATGGCATCGGACATCGGGATGCTACCAGGGTTATACGCCGTGATATATGCCCATCGCTTTGCACGAAACGCTGTCAGCACATTGTCCAACAGATAGTTGCGGCGGCCCGGACGAATCAGCAAAATGCCATCCGGTGTCGTCGCCGAAAACACCGTCCCCTGATATTCAGCATCCAAGCGCTTGAACTCACTCTTTGTCATCCGTACCCTCCGTGACGAAACACCACAATCAAGGTTAGAATCGCGCATGCGAATCAAGCCATCACTCATCCTATCCGCCATCGTTGCCCTCTGCTCCACAAACACATCCGCCTTTGGACAGAACCCGCCACGCCTCTACAACGAGCCGGTCTCGAAGTCGAATCCGCTACGTACTGAACAGGCACGTGAACTGGAAGGCTACATCGCCACGCTTCGTAAGGACACATCCCGCCTTGCGGCACTGCTCAAGCCCGACTACAGCTCCCCAAAAGCCTTCGACCGCTCAACTGAGTCCTACCGTAAGGCCTTCGCAACATCCATTGGCTATCCACCACCCGGTCAGCCCGCACCGACCGAAAAGCCACGCTTTGAACTCCTCGCAACGGATGACATCGCGACCTACCACCGCGTCCACATCCCCGTCCTCCCGGGAGTCAATGCGGAAGGCATCTACGCCGTTCCGCTGAAAGCTAAAGGAAAGCTTCCGCTCATCATCTCGATGCACGGTGGGGGAGGCTCACCCGAGGTTGCCTTGTTCAATGGCGGTGGTAACTATCACAATATGGTCCGTGGAGCGCTGACAGAAGGTTATGCCGTCTTCGCACCACAGCATCTCTTCCAAGCCGAAGGGTTCCCCGGAGATATCCGCAATCGCATCGATGCCCGTCTTCGTCTCCTCGGCACCAGCATCAGTGCCGTTGAAACCTGGAAGATTACAAAGAGCCTGGACACACTTACGAAGCGACCGGAGATCGATGCCAAACGAATCGGGATGGTCGGTCTGTCCTACGGCGGTTTTTATGCCCTAATGGCTCCTGCCTTCGACAAACGCATTAAGGTGACGGCATCCAGCTGCTACTACGGTGTGCAGGAATGGCGGTACCTCAAGTCCGAGCTTGGCCTGCCGAGCGACTTCATCCACATGGACCGCATCAGCCTGTTTCAAGACTCGGATATCGCAGCACTGATCTGCCCCCGGGCGCTTCATTTACAGGCGGGTAAGGATGACGATGATGACCACCGGGATGGCGGGATTCTCCTCGCGCCCAAGTCAAAGGCCTATTACACCAAGCTTGGCATCGAAGACAAGTTTGAGTTCACCGTCTTCGATGGCGGGCACGAGTGGCGGGATGACATCGCGTGGGCGTTCATCCGTAAGCATCTCTAATATTGTTATTTAGTGGATGTTCGCTTCAGCCGCCTAGCTTCGCGATGATCGCATCCGTATCGTAAACACATCCGCCCCAAAGGCCGCCGCTTGCATTCTGCAGCGCCGCCCAAAGGCGGGTGTCATCCGGAAGATTTGGATCCGCAGCAAGATCACCCCTCACCGGACGCGCTGCCAACTCACGGTCGCCATCCGCCTCCGTACCCGGCGTTTCCCCAGAGCCAAGAAATGTCACACTGGCATCCAAGTTAACACGGTCCACCGTTATCCGGATCCAGTCGCCATCTAAAATCTTACCGATCGGACCACCGGCCAGCGCCTCGGGGCCGACGTGACCAATACACGCTCCCGTCGAAACGCCGGAGAAGCGCGCATCCGTGATAAGCGAAACCTGATTCCCCCACGGGGTGTGCTTCAGAGCGGATGTAATCTGATACGTCTCTTCCATCCCACTGCCCATCGGGCCACGGCAGATCAAGACAATGATGTCACCAGCGACGACATTGCGATCTGACTGCCCTTTGACCGCTGCAATCGCATCCTTTTCACTCGTATAGACCTTGGCCCTCCCGGTGTGGCGGAAGGTACCATCCGCGTCCACGCGCTTGGCATCAATACTCGTCGCCTTAATAACACTGCCCTGGGGAGCGATATTGCCCATCGGGAAACAAACCGTGCTGGTTAGACCCTTTGCACGGGCACCAGCTGGATCCGAGATGACATCGGATGCATCGACGCCATCCATCTCAAGCAGACGTTCCTTCAGCGCAGCACGCCGGTCGCTCTTTTCCCAAATCTCAAGGTTGTCCCCGAGACGATTTCCGTTTATCGTCAGCGCATCCAGGTCAAGCAGACCAAGATTTCGCAAATGTAATTGCACCTCCGGGACGCCGCCCGCGAGATACATCCGGACCGTCGGGTGGTTTGCTGGGCCATTCGGAAGCACATCCACCAAGCGGGGAACGGAGCGGTTCACTGCTACCCAGTCATCAACCGTCGGCCGTCGAACTCCCGCAGCGAATGCAATCGCCGGAATATGGAGCAACAAATTCGTGGAGCCACCACATGCGGCATGCACCAGCATCGCGTTTCGGAAGGCGGCCTCGGTCAGAATGTCCCGCGTGGTGATGCCCTGTGCAACGGCATTGATAAGCGCATCCGCGGTGTCGCTCGCGAGCTGGAGCCAGATCGGCTGACCACTTGGAGCAAGCGCCGCATGCGGAATCGTAAGACCAAGCGCTTCCGCGACAGCTTGTGCGGTTGCTGCTGTTCCGAAGAACTGACATCCACCGCCAGGGGTCGCGCAGGCGCGGCAGCCCGCTTCGGCGGCCTCCTGTAAGGTAATCAGGCCGTGGGCAAATCGCGCCCCGATAGTCTGGACGAGGCCGGCATCCTCACCGCGCTTCGGGGGAAGAGTAACCCCGCCCGGGACGATCGCCGCCGGTCGGTCATGGAGTCCGGCGAGCGCCATCATCATCGCGGGGAGACCTTTATCGCAGGTCGCAACGCCCATCACTGCCTTGCGGGTTGGCAGCGAACGGGCGAGGCGCCGGAGAACAATTGCGGCATCATTGCGATAGGGAAGGGAGTCAAACATCCCCGTTGTACCTTGCGACCTGCCATCACATGGGTCGCTGACAAAGCCTGCAAACGGAGTCCTGCCCTGTTCCCGGAAGCGTAATGCGGCTGCCTTGACCTGAAGGCCGACTTCCCAGTGACCGGAGTGGTAGCCAAGGGCGATAGGCTTGCCATCGTGGTCGCGGAGCCCACCAAGCGTCGAGAGGATGAGGTATTCATCCTGCGTGACCGCGCTCGGCTCCCAGCCCATCCCGACGTTTTGCGTAAGGCCAAACAGGTCACCACTCGGCCGGTGGAGGAGCATGTCCTCCGTGAGGGGAAGGCTTCCCGCGGGGCCATCTGCGGTCGTCGCGACATCGAAGAGAGGGTTGTGCTCAGGCATGCTGTCAGTGTAACAAATGGATTTATAGCCGCGTCGAAAACGGCGCGAAAAGAGTGCGATTCTGTACTCCGTATATAATCACAGCTATGCACCGACGAAACGTTCTCTTGGGCTCCCTTGGATGTCTCTTGCCATCACTCAACTCCGTTCATGCGCAAACCAAGCCAGCAGATGGCGACCGCCTCAAGGAATTTCCTGCGCTTCGCGGGTATCTGGCAGCTCTGAAGAAGATTCCCGGCGGGACGTTTCAGATGGGCGGGACGAGCTTCACTAGCGAAAAGCCAGTGCATACCGTGACGCTTTCCGCATTCCGGATGGCGGCGACGCCCGTGACCGTTGCCGTTTGGAAAGAGTATTGTAAAGCTACGAATACACCTCTGCCGAAGGAGCCGATCTGGGGTTTCATCGATGACCATCCGGTAATCTACGTGTCTTGGAATGACATCATGGGCACCGATGGCAAGGGCGGTTTCTGTGCATGGGCAAGCGACCTCGCCGGCTTCAAACTCCTGCTCCCGACAGAGGCGCAGTTTGAGTACGCATCGCTGGGTGGCAAAGCCCGTAGTGAGTTTCCGTGGGGCGATACCTTTGACTTGAGCAAGGTTTGGTGTTCCGACAAGGGCTTTGGGGATGCACTAAAAACAGCACCCGTGACCCGAACGAACAATGTTTTTCGTAATGCGTATGGGCTCACGGACATCTCCGGAAATGTCTACCAGTGGTGTTCAGACTTGTTTATGCCATACGGCCCCGATGCGGTAACGGATCCAAATGTGGTGACATCCGCTACAGCAAAGCTGCGCTGCGCACGCGGTGGCTGCTGGAATATAAATGACCCGGTCGATTTCCGCTGCTCGGACCGCAGCCGCTTCCGCCCGGATTTACGGGTTGACTTTATCGGATTTCGCGTAGCGGCTGGGTAGGGTAAGGATTCTGTTTTCCCGGGCTGCACGCAGAGCTGGCTTAGCCTAGATTCATAACTGCAAATGACACGATTGATGTCCAGTTCTTGGCCGCTTCTGTTGCGGTCACTGACTTTGCAACGCCGTTGTAAAGGTAAAGCACATCCGGGTTCGTCATGCCTAGTGAAGGTGACTGCATGTCCATTATTGCGATAACCCGACCATCACGCGTTACGCAGGAGCGTGGATTTGAGCCGCGAACCTCAGAGCTTTCACACAGCTGCTCTACATATTTTGTATCTGGCTCTGTCGAATCGTCGTGCATGTATTCCCAAAAGGCCGAGCCGCCATACTCTAATTGGTTTACACCCCATTTTGTTAGTGGCTCGCAGAGGGCAATCCAATGTGCCACATCTAGAACGATGGGACGATACATGTTCTTCACGACGTAGTACTGAAATATCATAGGTAAGTTTGGACGGTCCCGTATGTAGATCTCCACCTGAGCAGGTGAGTAAATGCGTACGTCATCAACCAACCACCACGTTGTGACTGGCAATTTATATATTTCATCGTTCACCTTATATTCCCACTCGTGGTGCCCGAAAACGTAGGCATCCTCGCCTTGCGGTGTCGAGACTAGCCCTTCGATTCCATCAATTTGATGAAGCAAACGAAAATCACTACCATCGTCGTTGCAAACGTAAATTCCCGATGTGTCATTCGTGCCATCTGGTATTGCTGCTGTGGCGACGAATCCGCCCTTCATGTAGCAGCTCATATACCAGCGACTCCAGCTGTCCGATTGGGGCATGATCTGTCTAAGCCCGGTGCCATTTGTATTGATGATGTATGCACGTGATCTACTGTCAGTCCGGTCGGCATGAACAACTTTGGCTATGAACAAGAGCTTTGTCTGCTCAGGATTGATATGCACAACGCTATATTCACCAGTCGTACGCACTAACAGCTGCCGGGCATCCGATGTCAGGCTCTGCCAGTACAGTCCTGGTGGATCCTGTGAGCCATCCGGGTTTGGTTTTGGTGTACCGAGGATTGCAACTCTGCTGGACACAATCTTGAGCGGGTAAACACGCTGCTTTACTACAACGGGATTACCGGCGCCATTCGGTTCAACAGCCTGAATGGTCAGTGTCGTGGTGCCTGCCTTGATGCCGGTTACATTTCCACTGGCATCCACGGATGCAATCGATGCATTGCCTACACTGAACTTCCAGTTTTGCGGTGGGGGAAAGAGGAGCAACAGCTCACCAGCAGTATTGAACGCAGATGGAACGATCCGCTTGGTTAAGGACTGGATAACCTCAATCTCGGTCATGTCATCTTGAATCTCAAGACGCGCCACCGTTGATGACATCTGGAAATTGACAGTTACGGTTGGCTTCGTAGCGCTGAGAGTGACCAGCTGTGTGGCGATGCCGAGCGGGGTGCCTCCGCCATCCGGTTCCGGATATGCAAGCACCTCAACCCGCATTTTGCATTCAGGAAGTTCTTTAATTACGATGACAGACTTACCGTTTGCTGGACGGTTCGATGTACCCGTAAGCTCTTTGCCGATCCACGGTTCCTCTTGTGGAAAGATGTTGAAGACCATCGATTCTGCTGCGAGTGGGATGACGCGTGTAGACGGTCGGCGCTCAGGCCAGATGATTTCGATTGCCATCCGACCACCTGAAGAAGAATCTCCAGCTGAGTTGAATGTCCCACCTCCGCACCCGGCAGCTGCCACTGTCATTGCGGCTGCAGCAAGGAAGTTCTTCCTAGGGATTGCCTTATCGGCACCAGTCCTAATTGATCGTGCCATTGATGACCCCCGTATCTGGAAGCTTGTATTCCTCCTTAAACCAAGTAATGCTGCGCTTTATGTCAATGTCGTCTATGTACTTTGACAGCCAACCGCGAAAACCGATTCCAATAGTAATGGAGCTGTCACCAGTAAACTCCCATGTTGCACTACCGCGATCTTCGAAGAATGGGAACGTATATTCACCAGAAAAATTGAGTCCAGCGGGAACCACTTCAACCTTTGGACCGCCCATTCCGTAAACATACGCATTAATAGATCCTTTCAACAACGAAAGCTTAGCTTCGACTGCCCCATGTATCCGTGGAATCCCAGGGGTACATTCTCCCGTAAGGGTGCTTACGTTGTTCCACCCGGTAACAGATGAATACTCAGCGCCACAGGCCGCAAGGGCGTTCCAGGCGATATCCCACTTTGCTGTGGCGTCGATTTCGAACTCTGCTTCGAGGGATAACGTGTAAACAATCAGCCACTTGATCGGGACTCTAATTGGAACAACGCCAATCGGAACGATGACAGGAGTCGTGATTATGGTCTCAACTTTACGAAATACTCTCGATGTCTTTTCAAGCTTGATTTTTGAGATGGTCTTCTTATCGGTATTCATCTCGTCTGCCACAATGCTGAGTTTGCCTTTTTCAGCGGCTATTGATGGTACAAACTTGAAGCGAAAATCTCCCGACGATTCACTTCGCTCAAAGTCAACTTCGAGGCGTAGAACGATGTTAGCCTCCGCTTTGATGGCTCCGTACTGCGCTTTTCCAGGCCATGCCATACCTGCTTTAGCCTTGAGGGTTCGCTTGAAAACTGCACGAGAGTCTGTACGTGATTCATTTGCAATCGTAAGACTCGTATCTGGAGAATCCTGACCTACAAACCTAATAGCATCAGCCGGTATCTCCCCAGAGTACGAAAAGTTCGCCTCCTTGAAGATATCAAGGAGCGTGACAGCTTCAAATTGGCAACGGGACCCATTAGGAGTAACCTCCACGGAAGTGATCCGGCCGGCGAACCCAATCCCAGATGTGAGTAAGAGCAGCTTTCCTACCGCCAGTCCGGGAGTCTGGCCATTAATTTCAACGACATTGTCACCAACGCGTAGAAACGTAATCGGATCTGTCTCAGGATAATAAATAACTTCTGGTTGAAAAGATGCCGTACCAATTGGTTCAGTCAGACCTGGATCTACAGATGATGTTCCGCCACCACCGCCTCCGCCGCAGCCGGACCCGATTAGCCCGCCGATCAGCGTGAGACCACCAGCAACAAAGTGACGTCTATCTAAGGAATCCGGCATCGTATTTCCTCAAGCAACCACAGTAATCGGAGACGAACAGCAGACTTGCTACAGTTCCACTAATGACATAGCCAGAGGTCATTCGTTAGAACTATGCAATTCTGGCTGTTCTCTGTTAGTACAGCATTCCACATTGCCCAGTTATTCACACATCGCATCGGACACAGGTCATCCGATGATATTGTCTATATTGTTGAGGAATTGTCCCGTAGGCATCAATGGCTACAAGGTTTATCCCTTCATCCAGTGTCACGAAGTGCTTCATATCTTCCAAGTGAACTTTCAGAAAGAGCGATAATCCGTGCGTCAAACAAGTAGCAGATCAACATCGGAGGTCGCCGACTACGTAAAGTCCTTGCGATCCATTCCAACGGGTGTCTTCCTCATGGGAAGTACTAATGGCGATTCTGATGAACGCCCGGTCCGACGTATTCGGGTAAACGCATTTCAGCTCGGGATGACTCCCGTTACTGTTGGAATGTGGCAAGAGTACTGTCTCGCACGCGGATTGGACTTACCACCGAAACCGCGATGGGGTTATCTAAGAGATCATCCAGTCGTTAATGTGTCGTGGAACGACATCATGGGTGCCGATGGAAATGGTGGGTTTTGCGCATGGGCAAGCAATGTGACGGGGCATCGGTGGACGCTACCGACGGAAGCACAATGGGAATATGCTGCACGTGGGGGACTTCGGGGTAAGGAATTTCCTTGGGGGGATTTGCCCGACAAGCGACAGATTCATTGGTTTCAATCCAGTCGCAGCAAAATCTACACGACGATGCCGGTTAACCGTAAATCCGGTGTCCAACGTGGCGGCTACGGGTTGGTTGACATGGTCGGCAATGTCTGGCAATGGTGTCTAAATCCGTATCAGCCATATGCGACGAAACGGGAATCCCCAAGTCCAACAGGTATCACTACAAAGATAAAGAGATGCATCCGAGGTGGTTCGGGGCCTTACTATCCTGGTGAATATCGATGTGCTGACAGGGCTGCCGAGTTCCCGGACACCGTTTATAACGATATGGGCTTTCGTTGTGTTGTAGACCACATATAGTTTGAGTTATTAGTCAGTTATGTGAAAAAGTAGGACTGAAGTTATAGAACTATCCGCGTAAGTCGATTTCCGCCTTTAAAATACGTATATCTGGAATTGCGCTAGCCGGCTTCCCGATGTTGTTAATGACTTGAACAGCCCCGTTGGTCCCAATGCGCTTTATCGAGGTTACTGAGAATACCAACCCAGTTTTTCCTGATCCAATAAATGCATAGGTACTGTTTGGACTTACTGAAACCGACCACATTTCATTGTCGATGCCAATCGCACCTACACGTTTCATGGTCATTCGTTTGGCATTCAGCAGGCTGATGCTGACGGACTGTTTTTCCTCATTGATGATGATGAACCAGTCGGAGTTGAGCTGGTAGATATGTGTCGAAAGGCGATTTAGGCGCCGTACAGTGTTCGCACGCAAATCACCGACAATCACAGCACGACCGGTCGAAAGAACCACAAATGTATTGCTAATGTCACTTGCGATTACTTTATCCTGAGTAAGTTCTGTTACTTTCGTAAGATTCTTTGCGGAAGTAAGCTGAGCTCCATCATCCGGATAGACATCCACGAAAGCAGTAGCGTTTTGATTCCATATCCGTCGAGATGTTCGTCTGATCGTGTCACTGTCCAGCTCCTTTCGACCGTGGTTGGCAATGGCTTCTTGCCGTTTGGTCGGCAGTTCAGGCACAGCTGGTCTTTCACCGGGAAAATGGGATGTGAAAGATTGTGGGACTGCTGTTCGCTTCAATTTGCCGTTCGTGAATGAGTGGAAAACATGCACTACGCCGTCCGGTGCGCGTTCGATGGAATAAACAACCGTGTTTTGATCCTCCCACTCCGGTTTGGTAAGGAGTTTTGATACCGGTTGTCCCGTCGGATGTGAATAAACCATTCCATAGTTAGTGGAAATATCCGAGACGAGGCAGAATCGCTCAGATTTGTCGAGTCGCGCTTGGTAACGGGTCATGCAGTTTCCTAGTTAATACCGAGCAGGCGTAAAAGACCTTGGTATGTTTGAAGCAGAGCCATCTCGATCAGCTTAAACCGACGATCGAAGTCTGCCACAGACGAAGTATATGTTTCGTGGGCTATCACAACGTGCCCATTCACGATCGTTGTTTTTGTTGCCGGATACTTTCGATTCATATGGTGAAGCACAGTAGCTATGAGCTGTTCATCCTGGTCAGCGAGAGGAATGTCGTGAACAGCGTATACGGTGAGGAAGTTTGCATTCGCGTCGTAACCAACAATGTGTGGACCGACCGTCCACATATCGGGACTCAGCTCTTCGATATCTCCGTGGCCGCTATTCAGCACATCAATAAAGGACTTTGTATTCATGTGTTATCCACGTACCCGTGCTGCAAATGTGTCCAGCTCATCGCGATGCTGCAGCATCGCGGATGCCATATTAGTGAAATTCATTGCCCAATCGCTGGCGTCCGTCGCAAATGATTCTGAAAGTACCAAGACAGCGTTGTCGGTAATGATTGATTTTGCTCCACGTACAGCAGAATTGACATAACCAACGATACGTTCCAATACATCATTAGTGACATGTGGCTTCAAGTCAGTATGAGCAAGTGCTGTGCGTATGATCGCGTTACGTTCATCAATCGCTACGAACAGGTCGGCACCTCGATGACTAACGACAAGACGCCCATCGTTTACAGCGGCAGCGTGGCCACTGGTGATTAATGCCGATTGAAGGTCTCGTATTACCATAATGCCGTTATCGTAGCCCAATTACTGGGTTTTCGGCCTACCGCTTAGTGATTTACTGCCACCATCTCCTCAATAACTGAGGTGATTTGTACTTTGGCAAGTGTACTTAACGCGCAACCGTTTGTCTGGTAATAATGTCTAGGTGTGCAGTTACTACTGAAACGGCTCGTGATCAATTGCAGATACTTTCCAACAATAAAATCTGATTTAAGCGGAATCGTCACACATGAAAACAACATCTCGTCATATAAACAGGACACAGAATGACATCGTTGTAATTCCTTTCGGTACCTTTACCTTCGGTCTCATAGAGGATTGGCAGGCGGGTATGCCTCTGACGGAGCGGGAAATTGGACGGTATATCAGCATTCGAAAGAAGGCAACTGAACGTAAGTTGGCCCTTAAGCAAGAGCAAGCTGCTGAAGGTAAAACCGAAAGCAAGGAATGGGAGGATGGTGTTGTTAAGTCGTCTCCCACTTTGCCTGACTGTGGTCCAGCGCGCCTGCTCAGTATCAAGCGGTTCGGGCTATCCCGTGACCTCGTCACAGTTGCACAATGGAAAGAGTATTGCACCGACGTACGAAAAGACCTTCCAAAGGCACCGCCTTGGGGGTGGCGAGATAATCATCCTGTAGTCAATGTGACTTGGATGGAGATAGCTGGTCAGTCGGACCGACCCAACTTCTGTCAATGGTACTTAAACAAATATGGAGTTTCTGCCCGGCTACCATCTGAGGAAGAGTGGGAGTATGCGCTAGGATGTGGAAGCCGCCAATATGAGTTGGGACTTCCATACGGACTGATGGCATCTGCGACGTGGACATCCATTGGCACCAGACGAAGTGAAACGGCTCCTGTGTCGCGACGAGAGTTCATTCACGAGAATCAAGTTGGTGTTCGTGACATGATCGGCAATGTCTGGGAGTGGACATCCAGTCTATATGTTGGATATCCAGATAGAACAGGATCCTCTCGCGAAATCAAAGATGAAACAACTGGTAAGGCGCGCGTACTCCGTGGCGGTGCATTCAATACCGTCAATCCGGATTACTTGCGAAAGTGGTATAGGAACCGGGCGCTTCCAACTGAGTGGCGTGAAATGTTTGGCTTTCGGCTGGCGTTCGATTTATAGGGCTGAGGCAAAATGTGAGCGGTTTAGTTCGTTATGGCAGATTTTATGAAGGAATTTAACGTTTATCGTCAAACGTTCCATTATGGTGTTCGTACGTCACTGTGAGTATCCCGAAATCCGTAGGTAGATTCATGAACAACGCAGTTGTAACTGATGCCGGTAAGAAAAGAATCCTGACAAGGATAGGCGATCCCAAAGCAGCGGATTCCGACTAATCGACTGGATGGGGCCACTTCCGTAACTTCAGAACCAAAACTACTGCGAGTAAGTTACGGTGGCTAACATCGCTACAGTACATCGAAAGATACCGCAGGTGAAAAAAAACTATCACACAAATCGACAGGACCAAACCCGATGCGTTCCCTGCGCTACGGAGCTATCTTCGCGGAACACGCAGCATTCCCGGTGGCACTTTTCTCACGGGGACAGACGACAAAACACTGGAAAATGATCGCAAGCATCGGGTAACGTTGGCTGACTTCAGTATAGGTTCATATCCGGTTACAACAGATAGATGGCGCGAATACTGTAAAGGTACAAAGTCCAAATTGCCAACCCCTCCGGCATGGGGATGGAATACAAGTCATCCGAATGTAAACAGCTCATGGCAGCAGATCATGGATTCTAAAGCTGGATTCTGTTATTGGGTCAATCGCGTGTCCGATGTTGAGGTTACTTTGCCGACGGAAGCGCAGTTTGATTACGCGGCTTGCGGCGGGCAGTTCGGCACGCATCTCACGCTGTACGGTGAACTGTTTTGCGGTCACTATTGTTGCTCATTATTGCCGCGAATTGTGCGTTTTTAACTTACACAGAAAGGGATCTCATGAAAGAAAACTTTGACAAGAGAAACGTCTCGATAGTTCTGCGTTACGTATTGACTCCTGGAGGCAAGTACGTCCCCGCGTTGGAATCGACTGCAGTCCTTCGTAACAGTAGACAAGCACATCAGGAACACCTTCGCCTTTGGGCGCGGATGTTGAAGTGTAAAGAGGTCCACTTTGGATTCAGAGAAGAGGAAACGTACGTATATTCGTATGCTGGTGGGTATAGAACTAAACGTACCTTTGAGTTTGGCGGCTTTAACGGCAAACCTAGATTACTTGATGTTGAGCGCGTTCGGTATCCGCTCTGGCAACTAAAGTTCACAGAATGGATGAAGTATTGTCCAAAGCATGATGACGAATGGGGCAGATATGAATCAGGTTACGATTACAAGTCGCGCCCGAAAACGATTACATATGTCCCTGAAACAGCCAATGTACACACTTCTGTTGTCGAAACGTACAGTTTCCCGATGTTGCAACAAGTCAGTGCAGGGAGTGAAACCCTAAATGAGGGCTTCAGTGAATCTGATGTGTTTTGGATCAGTCGGTATCGAATTGATTAGTCATATTGCTCATTGTAATCACTAGGCAATTCCGCCTGTCCAACGTCCAATCTGCGAGAGATAAGAAGCGAAGCCATATGTTGCACCAAAATTCGATGGTTAAAACCATTCCGCCAGTGAGCCTCTTCAACTACCCACATCTGACAAAGTATCTTCAAAGCTTTTGTCCTGTAATCGGCGGGCGGTTCCGTATTGGGAGTAACAAATCACCATTTTCGGATAGTTATCCTGCAACAACGGTAACTGTTAATGATTTCTATATTGCGAAGTATCCGGTAACAAATGCACTGTGGAATGAATACCTGATTGATGCCGGGCTTAAGCACAAACTCAAGTCGAGGCGAATAGCTACACCGGATTTACCAATTACTAAGGTTTCCTGGATCGACATTATGGGATCAGAAGAGGATGATGGATTTTGTGCATGGGTGCAACGAATCACGGGCCAGGCTTTTACGCTACCAAAAGAGGCAGAATTCGAATATGTAGCAAGTAATTTCGGAGAAAGCTCAAGGTTTCCTTGGGGAAACACTTGGGATCCCAACAAATTGTGGGCTAGCGACGAGGCCGTTCGACGGAGAGGACCAGCACCTGTATATCGTAGGCGAAATATGCATACAACAAGATGCGGTGCTGTTGATATGTCAGGAAATGTCTGGCAATGGTGCCTTGATTGGTACCGTCCGTATGGTCGTCCTGTGGTACGTGGGCATACTGCCGATGAGTATAAGATGAAGGCGGTGCGTGGAGGACCATGGAACTATAACAACGCGGGGCTATTCGAAAGCACTGCCAGATACAGTGAGAGGGCAGATATTGCTTCAGAGTTTATTGGTTTCCGCCTTGCTGTTTCTGCATCAATTCTGGCGCAAAGGGCTGGTGATGTACAAAACAATCCTGAACGACCCCGGATATGGCCCAGTGTACTTAGTAAATCGACTGGCTCATCCATCATACGAATAGCGCCGCAAGGTGCTGACGCTACTTTTTCTGTAGTGCAATCAATCGGTAATAGCAAACCATTTGATTCGAATAACCAAATTACCTGTCAGGCAAAAGGCGAAAACAACATTGTTGAACTCGTCGCAACATCGGTTTCGGGACGGCGCTCATCGCGCGTTTACTTTCTTCCCGCAAACGAAACCGTCACTGTAACACCAAGGACCTGGAAGCCTAAACCGGTAGTTACTGACCTTGCGCAGCTTCCATACTTAAGGCGCTATATTGATGAGTTGCGTCTCATTCCCGGCGGTGATCGGCCCAATGGCCAAGCTGCAGCATCATTTCGAATAGGTGCAACACCTGTTACCGAAGGATTATGGTACGAATACTTGTTCGCAATGAACCCGACGGGGCCGCGACGAACAAGCACAACGCTTGATTCGCCTATAAGTGGTATCTCTTGGCTGGACGTGATGGGCACGAAATTTCGTCCTGGCTTTGCTCAATGGGTCTCTCGTGTGACCGGTCTTGACTTTACGTTGCCGTCCATTACCGAAGTAGAGCTTGCCTTACTAGGTGAGAGTTCGGCAGACTTACCTTGGACCGACAAATATGACCCGTTGCTGGATGAGCAGTATACGTGGATCAGCACACGCACCAAGAGAGACGCTCCAGCGTCTGTGTATCGTTCGGACCACGTCTATAAAAGTCAGTTTGGCGTGACTGACATCCTAGGTAACGTACCACAATGGCTGAGGACAACTATCGTTGATACGTATGATGGAGAACTTTTAGGTCAATACTTTGGATTCGGATCCGATTTTGATCATCGTGTTGGGAAAGAGGATCAGCAGTGGATGAAACTCGGTGTCGTCGCTAGTTGGCCTGTTGGTAATCATTATAATGTCGGTTTTAGGTTGGTGCAGCACTTATCGGACCCTGAACAAGCACCGCAAAAGACTGGTATTGTTTTAGACTGTATTCCAAAGTCCGACAGTGCGACTCGTAAAATCGATGGAATTACGTGTAACGACAGTACAGTACTGACCGTGAAGAAAAATCGAGCATTCGATGTTTCGGTTACGCTAAAGGGCTTTGAAGTTTATCGTGCTGTCATTCAGGTTCCTAAGGGACAGATAATACGTCATTCAATCAACCTAAATCCCACTCGTAAACGACCTCTGAGCAACTATCCACAGTTACAGAAATACCTTCAATCGCTGTGTTTAGTACCCGCTGGAACCTTTCGGATGGGAAGCCTTTCGGAGCAAAAAGATGAACGACCAGTGCATACTGTTAATCTGTCTGCATTCCGTATAGGAGCTACTCCAGTAACTTTTGGTGTCTGGAAGGAATACTGTGATGCTACGGGCACAGCGCTTCCGGCGAAACTGGAATGGGACATACGGGATGACCATCCTGTTGTGAATGTGTCTTGGAACGACATTGTAGGTAAGGGTGAGTTTTGTGCGTGGGCAAGTGACATTGCAGGCTACAAGCTGACCTTACCGACCGAAGCGCAGTTTGAGTATGCAGCCGGTGGTGGTCAGAGTGGCTTAGAGTATCCCTGGGGCAGCAAGTTCGATCGAAACAAACTTTGGTGCTCGGGTACAACGTATGCGGATGTGAAGCGCACCGCGCCCGTCGTTCGTACCTCCAATATATATGTGAATGCGATTGGGCTTTCGGATATGGTTGGCAATGTGCGGCATTGGTGTTTAGATTGGTATGGTCCATACAGTGGCGCGGTTCAGACGGACCCGAGGTCTGATACAGTCTCGACCGAGAGGGGACGTTGTGTTCGTGGTAGTTCGTGGGCAGACTACATTCCGGGCAAGTCTAGGTGTGCTCGTAGGGACTGGCTCGACCCAGAGTACAGGCTGAACGACATGGGCTTCCGCCTAGTTGCAGGGCCCGGTTAGGATTCTGTTTTGCGGGGGCGCCTTCAGCGGACCCTTCGCTGATTCTGGTTTATCGCGATTTGGGGTGAGTGTTCATCTGCGCTTTCGGTGCCGAATATGGCGGGTGGCGGTGTGAAGCAATGAGGTATCGGTATGCAGCGACGTGACATATTGCTTGGCAGTCTTGGACTTGCGCTGTCTGGAACGGCAACCGCAAATGCTAACGCACGGCAGTCGAATCAAAAACGCTTCGCTCTGATTCTTGCCAACGAATCGTACGAGAACAAGGCCCTCACCAATATCCTCAATGATGCCAGATCAATGACACGTACATTGCAGCAACTTGGCTTTGATGTCACCAGTGGACTTGACCAGTCTCGGTCCGGCATGTTTTCAGCTTTGCGAACGTTTCGTGACAAATTGACTCCCGGATGTATTGCGCTTGTTTATTACTCTGGACACGGTGCGCAGGTCGGTGGTGAAAACTACCTGATTCCTGTCAACAACGCTGGTTTGGAGAAAGCATCAGATTTAACTGATGAAGCCATGCCACTTGGGCGTATCTTGGATGCTCTTGGCAAGTCGGATGGACAACTTAACCTAATCATCCTTGATGCATGTCGCGATAACCCATTTCCCGGTGCAAAGTCACTAGGTGGAGATAAGGGTCTCGCCGTTGTCGGTCGGAATGTCAGTGGGACACTCATCGCATTCGCTGCAAGTCCAGGTGAAGTTGCAAGCTCCAATCCAAGCGGCAAGAACTCGCTGTTCACGGAAGAACTGGTCAAAAACCTACCAAAGTCTGGACTCCGCCTCGAGGATGTGTTTCAAACAACGCGTAAAGCAGTGCGTGAACGAAGCGGTGGCAAGCAAATTCCGCAGGAATATGGCTCGCTTGAATCTATTGTTTTCCTCGCGGGTGGTGCATCGACTGCTCCGAATGGCAACAACAACCCAGAAATCAAGCTCGCCCCTACGGCGATACGTCTTGAGTTACTTGGTGTGCCCGCCGGCGCGAAGGTTAAAGTGGATGATGCACCATTAAGCGGTACTGTCTTCACTGATGAAATCGCAGATAAAACCAAAGATGTTGAAGTCAGCATTTCTGCGAATGGATTTCGCCCTTATGTTGGTAAGGTCACGCTTACTCGGGGATCTGCAAGTACCCTTCGCGTGACGATGGAGCCTAAGGTTGTCGATCCTGAAGTGCTTGTAAAGCCGAAACCTGCCAACCGCCTTACGGACTACCCTGCTCTTAAAGCCTATGTCGAATCTCTTCGCCCTATACCGGCAGGCACGTTCCAGATGGGCGGGAAGAAAAACGACTGGGAGAAACCTGTCCATAGCGTCACACTCTCGGCGTTTCGGATGGGGGAGACGCCTGTTACGGTAGCCGTTTGGAAAGAGTTTTGTGCTGCAACTAGTAGTAAGGTTCCCGACGCACCAGAGTGGGGTTTACGGGATGACCACCCGGTTGTGAATGTGTCATGGAATAACATCATGGGGTCAGATGGCAAGGGTGGTTTTTGTGCGTGGGCGAGTGATATTGCTGGCTTTAGGTTGATGCTCCCAACGGAAGCTCAGTTTGAGTATGCCGCGCGTGGAGGTCAAAGTGGGCTTGATTATCCTTGGGGTAATTCCTTTGACGATTCAAAGGTTTGGTGCTCGAAGTCCACTACCCGAATGTCCACTGCACCAGTAATCCGTTCATCGAACATTTTCCGAAACGCGTACGGTTTGACTGATATTTCTGGGAACGTGTGGCAGTGGTGCTCAGATTGGTACGGTCCATATACAACTGTTGCACAGAGTGACCCAACTGGAGCTACTTCCAAGTCCGATAATGACCGTTGTGTTCGCGGCGGTTCGTGGGTCGACAACAATCCGGTCTACTTCCGGTGCGCTAATCGTACCAGGCTGTACCCAGGTATCAGGGAACGCAGCATCGGCTTCCGTCTTTCCGCAGGACCGGGTTAGAATTCTGTTTTTTTGGGGCTGCATTCGGCAGCCCCTTCTCCGGTTCTTGTGTGTAGCGGTTCGGAGTGAGTGTTTATCGGCGCTTTCGGCGCCGACCGGATGGTTTTCTGTACGAATGACATGGAGTGGCCGCCAGCGGCGGCCCGGAGTTCTTCGTGTACAGCTGACCCATCAAATGGCAATCTTGGCATCACCATGTTACAACCAGAAACATCTACGTCTGCGTTGAGGTTGCTTCCCTATGACACGTCGCCTGCTAACCGTTGCCGCTCTGCTATCCGCCACGACAGCTATCGCTGTGGTCAATCCTACTCGGAAGCCAAATATAAGATCACAGGCAGACAAACCATCTATCGCTGCACAGGCCGCTGCCATCATCAAAGCAAAGTGCGTCGATTGTCATAGCGGGGCATTCGCTTTTGATGCCAATAAGCCCGCAACGCTCCTTGCCAAAAAACACATTGTCGCAGGCAAAAGCGCTGCATCCAATGCGTTCATTTACATGTCCGGCAAAGAAAAGCCGATGCCGCCAAAGCCGAAGGCGCCTCTCACTGCCGCCGAGCTGGCCATCGTCAAACAATGGATCGATGAGGGTGCAAAGCCAGCCGATGCAGCTACAGCTTCAACAACCCCAAAGACCGGCGGTGCCACAGCGTCAAACGTAACCAAGAGTGCCACACCCGGAGGGGATCCATCAGCGACTGCAACCCGTGCGCTCGAAATCATCAAAGCCAACTGCACTGGTTGTCACGCTGGGTCTCAGTACTTTGATGCCGCGAACCCAAAAGCGATGCTGAAAAAGGGCTACTTTGTCGGTAGTGACCCGGAAGGCTCTATTGGTCTGCAGTTCGTCCTTGGGAAAATGACAGGCCGCTCCTACAAACAAATGCCTCCCGAACCGAGCCCGGCACTATCAGCCGCTGATCAGGCAGTCATTGCACAGTGGGTAAAAGATGGCGCAAATTTGCCATCGGTGAGCATCGGTGATGGCGGTGCTGATGGTGTCGCAACACCTAAACCAGCGACAGAGAAAACCCGCACCGCGGTGACAGAAGAGCAGGTTCTTCGGGCTATCACGGCAGACATCGATGCCGTGGAGGAAACCGAGCGCAAATATATGCGCTACTACTCCATCGCAAACCTACAGCGAAATCCTGACTTCACAGCGGCAGACCTCCGGGATGCACGTATCGGACTTGAAAAGCTCATTAACTCGCTCTCGTGGGCACCCGACATCGTGCGCCTCAAGCCGCTTGGACCAGATAACACCGTTCTGCGCCTTGATCTCCGGACAGTTGACTGGACGGATGCTACATGGCAACGCATCGTGGCCGTGAACCCATATGGTCTGCTTCCGAAAAATGCCGCATCCCAGGTGGACACCATCCGCCGGCAAACGGGCGCCGCATTCCCTTACATCCGTGCAGACTGGTTTGTCGCTACCGCCAGCGTTCCGCCGCTTTATCATGAAATCCTGGAGCTGCCTGACAACGTTGCGGATTTGGAAAAACGCCTCGGTGTCACCGAGCAAGCTAACATCGAACAGGCAAAGGTCATCCGCTTTGGCCGCCGGCAGTCCGGTGTCTCGCGCAATAACCGTGTTGGCGAGCGTCACCGCTCACTCTTTGGTAGCTTCTGGAAGTCCTATGACTTTGCTGGCAACCAGGGGCGACAGAACATCTTCAATAATCCCATCGACTTTGCACCGGATGGCGGCGAATACGTCTTCCACCTGCCAAATGGTTTGCAAGGGTACTTCATCGCGACTGCAGACGGCCGCCGCCTCGACCAAGCGCCGAGCAACATCGTCCGTGATCTAGAAACCGCGGGTAAAGATCCAGTTATCGTCAATGGTCTTTCCTGTATCGCCTGCCACTCGGTCGGCATGAAGGTCGTCGCTGATCAGGTTCGCCCACATCTGGAAACACTCCTGAAGAGTGACAACTTCGACTTGGACATGGCGACATCGCTGTACAAACCAGCGGATGTCCTTTCACAGGCATTCTCGAGCGACATGAGCAAGTTCCAGGCAGCGCTGAAGAAACTTGACACAGACCTTGTCCCAAATCCAAAGGATGAGCCGACCAGTAAGCTTGCCCGCTACTATTTGGATGATGAAGGTAGCATCTCTCTCAACCAGGCCGCCGCTGACACCGGTCTGACCCCTAAGGAGCTTGTCCGCCGCGTCAACAAAAGCAGCCGGCTCGAGAGCCTCGGGTTCAATCAACTAACGGTCGAAGACGAACGTAACCGCGGCATCAAGCGGGACCTCTGGGAGGAAAACTTTGGGCTCCTGACGCGGGAAATCGCCATTGGTGACTTTGTCGCACCAACACGTACCGTCACGCGCGGTGGAGGGACTGCCCCGAGCGCCGCACCAGTCCGCCTAACCAGCATCCATATTGGAAACATCACCTGTGATGACTCACGGCTTATGGAGCGAATTCGAACCAACCTAGTCTTTTGGTTATCACGCTCCCAACAAGTAAAGCTTGTGCGCGTCAGCACCGATGCCGATGCAATCCTCCGGGGGCGTATCGACCGCAAGGATGGCGAGTTGACACTTACACTGACCGAGGACAAGCGAAAGCTGCGGGAAGATATCACAGGACTGACCAGTGACCTCGACTTCCTTACGCAGCAGGTCGCCGACCGGATGCATCATCAGCTCACCGGAGAACGCCTGCAAGTCGCTGACTCCGTCGGTCAAGCTACGACGGTGCGGGCAACGGAGCGAGTCATTGTTTCCTCTCCGACCCCTGGTTACAACGGTACAACACCGACTACGAGACCCGCACCTGTGCAGACGTTCATCCCACGGGATCCGATTGCCACCCTTTCCGCCCAGCTACCGACGAGGGGACTCGCCGTCTCCGTTGACCGCGGGCCAAACTCTGAATATCGGTTTGGTGAGGAAGTCGTGATTGGCGTACGCTCTGATCGTGCAGGTTTCCTGACGATTTACAACATCGACTCGCAAGGAACCGTTGCCCTGCTTTTCCCAAACCAGTTCGTTCAGAACAACCGTGTACAAGCTGGTCAGTTGATCAGCATTGGTGGACCAACGGCTCCGTTTCAAATCACAGCACAAGGTGTGCCTGGACGTGAGACGGTTGTCGCGGTGATTTCGGATGAAGCGCAGGCTGCACGGCTCCCGGGTGTCTCGGACTTCCGCAGTGCACCGGGCTCCAAGTCACTCGGTGTTGTGGCGCGTGGAGTCGACACGTTCCGTTCAGATCTGGGAAAATCCCTAGGTGTTGAAGCGAGAGCGACACCCGGAAACACGACTACGCCTGCTCCACCAGCGGGTGTCGCACAGGCAATCGTCCAGTTCTTTACCGTCCGCTAACACGTAAATGTCTGATTACAGAGGTTCATCCATGGATAGACGCACAGTACTCCTCGGCTCACTCGGACTCGCCTTGCCAGCATCCGCTCAGACAGCGCAGACGAAGTCATTGACCGTGAAGGCACGCAGTGGTGAGCTTGCCGACACGACGCTGTATACAAACTCGTTTGCCGTGTTGGTCGGCATTACGTACCCAAAATTTCCTGATAATCTTCAGATTCCGCAGGCTAATGCGGATGTGGATGACCTGAAAGCACTCCTCGTCTCTGCCTATGGGTTTCTCCCTGAAAACGTTGTGGTCTTGAAGGACCCTCAGGCGACCAAAAAGGGGATTGAGAAGGCGCTTGCCGCACTTGCGGATCGAAAGCGGGTGTTGCCGACCGACCGTGTGCTGGTCTACTTCAGCTGTCATGGTCAAACAATCAAGACACAGGATGGCGGTGATCAGGGCTTCTTGATTCCTGTGGATGCCGAGATTGACCTGCGGGATACATCCAACCCGGTTCCATACTTGAGCGAGTGCATCCCGATGGATGGTCTGTGGCGTTACCTCGAGGCGTGTCCGGCACGCCATCGGTTGATGATTGCGGATGCCTGCTTTGCGGGTCTCACGGTTCAATCCAAGGCATTTCCGAAGCCAAGCGCGGCGACGATGAAGGGATTTCTTGCGGTCCCGGCGCTGCAGGCGATTGCAGCAGGTGGCAAAGGAGAAGAGGCATTGGTGCTGCCTGGACTTCGTAACTCTGCATTCACACACAAACTGCTTGAGGTCCTGCGCCAGGCGGCGGCTAGCGGTGACATTGTCGTGACCAGTCTGCTCGGTGCGCAGCTCAAGACCAGCGTGCCGGACCTAATACTGTCACGGACGAATGGCAAACTGAAGCAGACTCCGCAGTTCGGCTCGCGCGGAACGGAGGGAGAGTGGCTGTTTGTCCCGATGACCGCAACGAAGGTGGCTGGCGGTGGTGGGACTGTGGAGCCCGTGGTTGCTCCCGGCGGTGCTGTTTCGACATCGATTCGCCTTGAGCTGACGGGTGTTCCTGATGGTGCCAAGGTCACGATAGATGGGACTCAGTTGTCCGGGACGGTGTTTACAGATGACATAGTTGAGAAGGCAAAATCTCTAGAAGTCGCGGTCGTTGCCGCGGGTTTCAAGCCGTATGTGCATACGGTTGTGGTCCCGCGTGGTGGTTCGGTAAACCATGCGGTTGTGCTGGAGGCGAAGCCGAAACGTGGTCTTACGGACTATCCAGCACTAAAAGCCTACGTCGAATCTCTTCGCCCGATTCCCGCTGGCACGTTTCAGATGGGCAGCTCAACCGGCGATTCTGATGAGAATCCCGTTCATCGTGTCACGCTCTCAGCGTTTCGGATGGGTGCGACTCCGGTCACGGTTGCGGTTTGGAAAGAGTATTGCGCCGCGACGTGTACGAGGCTTCCCGGGGCCCCTGAATGGGGATTTCTGGATGACCATCCAGTTGTTAATGTGTCCTGGAATGACATCATGGGTTTGGATGGCAAGGGTGGTTTTTGTGCTTGGGCGAGCGAAATCGCTGGATTTCGTTTGACATTGCCGACGGAAGCTCAGTTTGAGTATTCTTCGCGCGGCGGTCAGAGTGGCTTAGAGTATCCGTGGGGTAATGCTTTTGATGATTCAAAGCTCTGGTGTTCAAAGTCCACTAAACGCACGTCCACCGCTCCCGTCACCCGTTCATCGAACATTTTTCGAAACGCCTACGGCTTGACAGAAATGTCTGGAAATGTGTGGCAGTGGTGTTTAGATTTGTACGGTCCGTATACTACCAGTGCACAGAATGACCCGACTAGTCCATCTTCAACGTCCGATAATGTCCGTTGTGTTCGCGGCGGTTCGTGGTACATGGACAATCCGGTCGGCTTCCGGTGCGCTAATCGTTTCAGGTACATCCCGGATCTCAGGGACTTCGACGTCGGCTTCCGTCTTTCCGCAGGACCGGGTTCAAGCGAGACCAACACGGGATCAGATCCGGGCAAACCTCAGAATTTGGTAATCGAAGACCTCAAAGTTGGTTCTGGCGAAGAGGTTCAGATAGGATTCACGATTCTCGTCCACTACACCGGTTGGTTGTTGAATGGAAAAAAGATTGACAGTTCATTTGATCGAAATGAGCCGGCCAAGTTTAAAGTGCTTAAAGGCGAACTTATTGAAGGATTTGTTCTAGGCGTTGTTGGGATGAAAGTTGGGGGCAGGCGTAAGATTACGATTCCTCCCCATCTCGGGTACGGGGATAAAGACTCTTCCGTTCCCGCTAGTTCGACACTAGTCTTCGAAGTCGAAATATTGAGCGTTATTACTAAAGATATGTCGACGGACACTTTTATGCGCTAAGGTGTATGCACACTGTTCCGAATGTTTCGTCCTTGTTCGCAACTGCTTTCGGCAGCCCGTGCTCATTACAACAATCACTCCGCCACCATAAACTCAAGCTCGCCATACAGCTCCAAGCGCTCGGGTAACCCATTGCCCTGCTTTACAAATCGCGCTTTTCGACGGGCTGTTCGTCTGGGGAACACTCCTTGTGCTGCATGGGTGTGGAATACTATGTACAGCTGCTTGCCGACCGTCAGCAGCTGGCCGCATCCGGTTCCGTGTACATCTGTTGACTCGACCTGAATCGGATTTCCTGCGTGCCGAGTCCACGGACCAAAGGGCGTCGAACCTGTCGCATACCCAATCGCATACTTCGGGTTGCGGAAGTCGTTTGCCGTGTAAATGAGATAGTAGACTTCCCCGCGGCGGTAGAGATTACCCGCCTCGACGACGGGCCAGTTGGCATCCGATGCGTTTTCCCAAGACAGCTCCGCTCGTAGCGCCTCGCGGACACTTGACATTTCATAACCCGAGAGGTCATCGTGCATCCGGGCGATAAAGATTCGGTTCCCGCCGCCAAGACGGACAAACACAATGTAAACCGTGCCATCTTTATCTACAAACCAGTCGGCATCAATTTCTTTGCCAACACTCGCCATCGGCTCGCGGCTGCCGCCGACACCGACAAATGGACCCATCGGGCTATCCGATACCGCCACCGCCAGCTGCTCATTTGCCGTGTACAACAAGTAAAACTTCCCGCCACGCGACAGCACACAGCCCGCCCAGAAACCACGGCGGCCATACGCATCCCCGCGGCGCAGCGCCATTTGCTGCTTTTCCCAGTGCAATGCATCCCGGGAGCGCCACACCGGTAAACCTTCATCGGGAGCCGCATCGTTTGTCCCATAGAGGTAAAACCACCCCTTGTGCGCAAACACAAATGGGTCGGCCAGCGCTACGTGGCGGGGCGTTTCCATTACCCGGTCACGCCAGTAAGCATCCCGCGCACATTCTCGACCGTTGCCGCAAGTAAACGCTTCCGGCTCGCATCCGTGCTCCATGCAACATGTGGCGTCACAATCGCTTTCGGATGGCTGGTCAAAACATGCCCAACCCGTGGCGGCTCAGTTTCCATGACATCCGATGCGTAAACCCCAAGCTGCCCGCTGTCCAGCGCGCGGCAAACCGCATCCGGGTCTACCACCGGACCGCGCGCCGTGTTCACCAGAATCGCGCCCGGCTTAACCTGCGTCAAGAAATCATCATTCACCAAACCACGGGTCTCCGGGGTGAGGGGACATTGCAAAATGATGGCATCCAAGGTCGGAAGGGCATCCGCAAGCGGTGTATGGCCGTCCTTTTCGCGACCCTGGAGCGCGAGCGGAAGCACCGTCGCACCTAGGGCGACCAGCGGCGCTGCAATCGCTTTGCCGATGTTCCCGTACCCAATGATGCCAATCGTCGAGCCGGAAATCTCCAGCATCGGACGCAGCGTATAGCTCCAAACCCCGCGCGCCTGCCAGCCGCCGTGCGCGACATGGACTGCATTGCCAACGATGTTATGTGCTGCGGCAAGGAGCAAGCCCACCGCGAGCTGCGCCGTGCTCGGCGTCGAGTAGCCCGCCACATTCCGCACCGCAATCCCGCGCGCAGAAGCGGCATCCACCGCAATATTGTCAAGCCCCGTCGCCAGCACACTGATACCGCGAAGCCGCGGACACGCCGCGAAAATGGCATCATCGAGGCGGCATTTATTCGTAATCACGATGTCGGCATTTTGCATCCGCTCGGCAAGCAGCTCCGCAGGCGTGCTCTCGTAAGCGATTACCGTTCCAAGCGCCGAGAGGCCGCTGATATCGAGGTCGGTCAGCGCCGGAGCAGCATCCAGGATAACAATACTTGGCGTACCCACTTACAGACCAGCTCCGCGTGCGACCTGGGTGGCACTCGCCTGGGCAAGCGGCTTGACCACAATTTCATCGATATTGACGTGGGCCGGGAGCATCACCGCCCAGCGGATTGTCTCCGCGATATCCGCTGCGGTTAGAGGCGTATAGCCATCGTAGACCTTGGATGCCCGCTCGGTATCGCCAGCAAATCGCACAATACTAAACTCAGTCTCGACCAGCCCGGGGGCGATATCAGTAACTCTGATAGGGAGGCCGTTCAGCTCCGCGCGCAGCGTCTGCGTAATCACGCGGGCACCGTGCTTGGCACTTGTGTAGCCGGCGCCTTTGGGGTAGGCCTCGCGGCCGGCGATCGATGTCACATTTACAATATGGCTTTTTGGCGCCGCCTTGATTTTAGGAAGAAGGGCACGCGTTACCCGCATCAGGCCAAGGACATTCGTCTCAAACATCGTGATCCAGTCGCTGTCTTTAGCATCCTCGACGGTGTCCAGCCCCTGTGCGCCGCCGGCATTGTTGACGAGGAGGTGAACTTCAGCGGGAAGCGCGGCCGCGAGGGCATTAATAGATGCGACATCTGCGACATCGCAGACAAACGCGGTCCCTCCGATTTTCTCAGCAAGGGCTTCGATGCGGTCTGCGCGGCGGGCAGTGCACCAGACGTGGTAACCGGATGCGGCGAGGGCTTCGGCGGTCGCGGCTCCGATACCGCTGGATGCGCCGGTGACAACAGCAATTGGGCGTGTGGACATGCCTCCATCTTACCTGAGGTGGGTGGGACGCCTCCGCGCAGCGAGGATGAGATTGCGGTCCTCGTTACCGCTCCAAATGTCGGCCCAAAGCTCCATCGGGCTGGCATCGTGCGCGCGGTGGATGTCACGCGGGTAGCGCAGGAAACCATAGAGGTAACCAATCAAGGTGAGCGGGAGATAGAAAATGCCGGTCAGTCGTCCCTGCCGGGCATGTGCGACCTCATGGCGGAAGGTCGAAGGGGAGAGCTCCTGGCTGATAAAAACGATGTCGCCGATACACATCCCGGCGTAGCCAAACCGCTCAAGGACTCTGCCTGTAAGTGAGCCACGTACAACGATGACATGGTTTTCACGGTCGAGCGAGAGCGTTCCGCCGATAGCCATTATCAACGCGATGGCTGTGTTTGGAAGATTCCAGAGTTGGCCGACAATCTGGATTGCGGTTCGGAAGCTGGTTTGCACAGACTGCATCATACCCATCGGTATAATCCCACAAATGACCACGGACCTTGCCGAACGCGCTGCAGCCAACATGGCAAAGTTCGAGATGGCACGCGCCGTGGCACACGGCGACTTGCATCATCAGTGTTTTCTCCCGGATGAAAGCTTTACTGACACTGATGTCCTGCTCAAACATCCGGTAGGCACGTACTTCTGGCTCCGGGCGGGGCAGCAACGTGCGCGGGAGCGGCTTGCCGCGGGTGGGTTTACGTATGCCTTTCCCGGCATCTTTATGGCATTGCCTCTAAGCGAAACGACCAGCTTCACAGCTCTAAATGATGCCGATGACCGCCTTGTTGATGCCTGGCGACTCGCAGACCTCGAAGTTCACCCTTGGCATGGTGGAAATCTGAATGCGGTTCTTGGGGATGTTCGATTGCAAAAAGAGACATCCGGTGCGATGTTATGGGCACTGCGAGGGCACTCGGGAACAACGATGGTCGCATCCTGCATCTCGGTGAACTCCGGGGATGGAACGACAGGTCTTTATGCCGTGGGGGTTCGTGGCGATGTACAGCGAAATGGCTACGGTGTCGAGCTGGTGCGGCGGGTTGTACAGAGGCTGCATGGCGCAACGGATGTCATCACCCTTCAATGTCACCCAATGCTGGCTGCGTTCTACGGCAAAGCCGGGTTTGTGCGCGTCGGGGCTGTTGAAGCATGGAGCCGTGCGCAAGGGCGGAATCCCGTTGATGCCACCGAGGCGGCGCTTATCACCGCAGTATGCGGCGCGGATGTAACCCTTTTACAGCAGCTCCTCACTATTAGCCCGGAGAGAATCCGCCAGCCGGTGATGCTTTGGAACCGCGGGGCGACGCCGTTGCATCTCGCGGCGTGGATGGCGGATGTCCAGACCATCGAACTCCTCCTTCAGATGGGAGCGGACCGCGACCAGCCGGACCTTTCTCATGGGTTCAAGGCGGCTGGTTGGGCGCGGCATTTTGGCCGCACCGAGCTGCTTCCGTATCTGTAAAACCCGCTTTGTAAGTCGGGATGGCAGGTGCCCGGCGGTATAATCAAAACCATGTCTATTCCTCAGGACCGCATTCGCAATTTCTGCATCATCGCGCATGTGGACCACGGTAAATCAACCCTTGCAGACCGCCTGCTAGAAGTCACCAAGACCATCGATAAGCGTGACATGCAGGCCCAGCTCCTCGACAAAATGGATATCGAGCGCGAGCGCGGCATCACGATCAAAATGGCGGCGGTGCGGATGCACTACACCGCAGAAGATGGCCTTGAGTACGAGATGAACCTCATCGACACGCCGGGGCACGTCGACTTTACCTACGAAGTTTCGCGTTCATTGAATGCCTGTGAAGGCGCATTGTTGGTTGTGGATGCAGCGCAGGGCGTCGAAGCGCAAACGCTTGCGAATGCCAACCTCGCGATGAATGCGGACCTTGCTATTATCCCGGTTATCAACAAGATTGACCTGCCCGCCGCTGACCCGGAGCGCGTCGCCGAGGAGATCGAGTCGGTGCTTGCAATCGATGCCACGGATGCAATCCCAGCGAGTGCAAAAGCGGGCATCGGCGTCCCGGAGATTCTCGAAGCGGTTGTCAAGCGCGTTCCGCCCCCAACGGGCGATCCGGACAAGCCATTTCGCGCCCTTGTTTTCGACAGCCACTATGATGGCTACCTCGGAGTCGTGGCGTACGTCCGTGTTGTGGATGGCCAGCTGAAAGCGGGCGACAAGATTCGCTTTATTGCTACCGGCAAGGAAGTCACGGTCAGTGAAGTTGGTATTTTCAACCCGTGGATGAAACCGGTTGACCAGATCGGTACAGGTTCAACGGGATACCTGCATGCAGCCATCAAGAGCGTGACGGACTGCCGTGTTGGAGATACGTGTACAGCTGCGGGCAAGGCTGGGGCTGGTGTAGAGCCGCTGCCGGGATATCGCCCTGCAAAGCCGATGGTGTACTGCGGTCTGTATCCAATCGACTCAGTGCAGTTTCAAGACCTCAAAGAGGCTCTTGCCAAGATGCAGCTGAACGATGCCGCGCTTTCCTTTGAGCCTGAGTCATCGGCGGCACTTGGTTTCGGTTTCCGCTGCGGCTTCCTCGGGCTTCTCCATATGGAGATTGTTCAGGAGCGCCTGGAGCGTGAATTCAACCTCAGCCTCCTCGCGACGGCGCCGAGTGTGGTTTATAAGGTCTACAAGACCGATGACACCATGGAGCTGGTGGACAATCCTGCAAACTGGCCACCGGTAACAACGATTGATCACGTGGATGAGCCCTATGTGGATGCCATGATTATCGTCCCGGATGGCTATGTTGGAGCGGTCATGGACATGGGGCGTGACCGTCGGGGCATTCTTGGACGAATGGAGTATCCGGCGCCCGGGCGAGTGATGCTGCATTATCAGCTTCCGCTTGCAGAGATCATTATGGACTTCTTCGATCAACTGAAGTCGCGTACAAAGGGCTATGCCAGCTTTGACTATGAGCTCTCGGATTACAAGCCAAGCACGCTTGTAAAGCTGGACATCCTGGTCAACAGCGAGCCTGTTGACTCGCTCTCGTTCATCACGCACCGTGACAAGGCATTCTCCCGCGGCAAAATGCTGGTGGAAAAGCTGAAGGAAATCCTTCCACGTCAACAGTTTGAGATCAAGCTGCAGGCAGCCATCGGCGGCAAGATTGTGGCCGCCGAGCGCTTATCGGCATTACGCAAGAATGTTATTGCAAAGTGTTACGGTGGCGACATCACGCGAAAGCGTAAGCTCCTCGAGAAGCAGAAAGAGGGCAAAAAGCGCATGAAGTCTGTGGGCAATGTGGATATCCCGCAGGAAGCGTTTATGTCGGTTCTGAAGCTGGGCGACTAAGGTCAGGCATCCGGGAAACCGGACGGCGATCGGAGCGAAATGTCAGGCGGTACCCGCGGAGCGGGTACCGCCTTGATTTTGTCAGCGAAACGTCCTCAAACTCCAGCAGGGGAGTGACCCTTTAGGACCGCCACCTGTTTGCAAGACCAGCCCCCTTGACGCAAGCATCTCAATAATGTCATTAATGCTGTACAGGTTTGGTGGAACCCGGCAATTCTGCTGCGTTAAGTTCTCACGTTATTGATACTTATTGGCGTATCAAGTGTGAATAATTGTTAATTTCGTTTGACAACGTGTGTAGATTCTGCGTATACTTCCGCCGAAGCACTGCCATACAGGCGTTTGGTTGACAGACATCTGATGTGCATCACCCGCAAAACTTATGGAATCTGAAGGACGAGAACTCTTGACGGTGGAGCAGGCTGCCAACTACTTACAGTTGTCGCAGTCAAGCATCCGCTCGTACATCCGCCAAGGTAAGCTCCTCGCTTACCGCATCGCCGGAAAGCGCAAGGTTCTCATCAAACGCGAAGAGCTCCTCAAACTCCTCGAGCCCGCACGGCTGGACGACTAGGCTCCGGCTGTGGCACAGCCATCCAACTCCTTCTCTGCCGAAGTACGGGAAGCGTGGCGCTACCGTGAGCTGCTTCGCACGCTCATACGCCGCGAGCTCGATGTCCGCTATAAAAACTCCATCTTTGGTGTCGCATGGTCGCTGGCAAACCCAATCATGCGCGCGATCATCCTGCTACTCGTCTTCCAATACGTCATCCCGATCAAGGTCCCAAACTACGGCGTTCACGTACTCGCTACGTTTTTCCCGTGGACCTACTTCCTGACAGGTGTCCTGGATGCAGCAGACAGCGTGTCCAAACAAATGCCACTTGTCCGCAAGGTCTACTTTCCGCGTGAGCTGCTGCCCATCGCAACAACGCTCGCAAACCTTCGGCATTTCCTGCTGACGCTTGGCGTCGTGACCATCCCACTCCTCATCGTCCTATACACACGCGACTCGCTCATTCACCACAGGCTCAGCCTTCCACCGGCTGAAATCCTCCTGCTGCCAGTCCTGATCATCATGCAGACCCTGCTGATCGCGGGTCTCGCGCTCTTCCTCTCTGCACTGAATGTCTTCTTCGAGGATACGAAATTTCTGGCCGCCGTCATCGCTGATCTGCTCTTCTACGTCGTCCCCATCATCTACTTCATCGAGCAGGTCGAACATGCCACTTTGCTCCCGGAGAGCATCCGCGGTGTCGTCCACACGCTCTTCCTCCTAAATCCGATGGTGGTAATCCTCGCATCCTATCGGCGCTTCCTTATCGCATGGCCGGATGGCACTCCGCCTCAAATCCCGCTCACGCCTGGGCAACCCGACACCATCGCCGTAAACCTCGGCGTGCCTTGGCCTTGGTTTTGGCTTAGCTTCGCGCTGTGCACTGCCATCTTCATCTTCGGCTATCGCTTCTTCAATGCGCGCAAGTGGCGCTTTGTGGAGGCTGCGTAAGTGAGCTTGCTGCCCGCAGTTTCGGTCACCAATGTCTCCAAACAGTTCACCGTTGCCGGGACCGGCTACGCTGGCATCAAAGGAGCCCTGGGTGCCATCCTCGCTGGCAAGCGCCGTGAACGAAAAGTGGTGCACGCCCTCAATGATGTAAGCCTTGATATCCATGCGGGGGAAACCGTCGCCCTGATCGGCCGTAATGGCTCAGGGAAGTCAACGCTGCTCTCGATGCTCGCAAATGTCATCCGCCCAGACACTGGCGCAGTCACATTCCCGGCATCCGAGGATCCAACGCATCCGCGTATTGCGCCACTGCTCGAGGTCGGTGCAGGATTCCATCCCGATCTAACCGGCAATCAAAATGTCTACTTCAATGGTGCTATCCTGGGACTCTCACGCGCCACCATGGAAGCCCGCTACCCGGAAATCGTCGCGTTCGCGGACTTTGAGAATCCGGAATACCTGGATGCCCCTGTGCGCACGTATTCCAGTGGGATGTTTGTACGCCTAGGCTTTGCCGTCGCTGTGCATACCGACCCGGAGATCATCCTCATTGATGAAACCCTGGCCGTCGGCGACAGCGTCTTTCAGGAGAAGTGCTACGCCCGTATCCGGCAGTTTCAGGAAGAGGGGAGGACGATTATCTTTGTCTCCCATGATGACGATGCGGTCCGCCGCGTCGCTACCCGTGCCATTTGGCTGTCACACGGCAAGGTCGCCGCGGATGGTCCGGTCGACGAAACCCTCGCGGCTTACCATAGCAACATCCACGCATAGGCATTTCAGGACATCCAGGCAGATCCTCAACGGTACACTGATGCCATGTCTGGACGTATTCCATCCCGTAATGAAATCCCGGTCAGCGCGACCTGGAATCTTGCATCCATTTTCCCAACAGATGAAGCCTTTGAAGCGGCACTGACTGCCGCCGACCAGGACGTCTCCAATATCGCAACCCTTCGCGATGGCTGGACGGCATCCCCGGCTTCCATTGCCGCAACCTGGGAGAAAGTCGAAGCCCTGCGAGTCCGCGTGGCTCACGTTGCCGTCTACGGACGCCTTGGCTACACCACGGACACAACGGATGCATCCGCTGCAGTCCGCTCTGAACGCGCCGGTGGTGTCTACAACCGTTTTGCGAGCGCCGCCGCTTGGTTTGAACCTGACCTCCTGGCACTCGGTACAGAATCCCTGCTTGCCTACGCTGAATCGCCAGTGCTTACCGCCTATGCGCAAAACCTCCGCGAGCTCGCCCGCCGCGCTCCATACGTCAAAGATGCCGCCGTCGAGGCCGTAATCGCCGAAGCCGGAACGCTTTTCGGCGCATCCAAGATTCACGCAGCCCTCGCCGACTCCGATCTCGATTTTGGCTCCGCATTGGCATCGGATGGTTCTACTCACGAGATCGGTCAGGGGACCATCAACCGCCTCCTCACCGACAGCGACCGTACCCTGCGCCAGAACGCCTGGGAAAAGTACGCGGATGCCCATAGCACTGTCGCCAATGGTCTTGCCCAGACGCTCCTCGCCGGTATCAAACAAAACTGCTTCACCACCCGCGTCCGTGGCTACAATGACCCGCTGCATGCATCCCTGGAGCGGGGCTTTATCCCGACAACGGTGTTCCACAACCTCATCGATGTCTATAAGCGCAACCTCCCGACTTGGCACCGCTACTGGAATCTCCGGAAGAACGTGCTGGGCTTGGATGCCTTTCAGCCTTGGGATGCCCGTGCACCGCTATCAGCTGCGATGCCTGAGATTTCATACAACCAAGCCGTTGAATGGATTGCGGAGGGCATGGCACCGATGGGGAAACCGTATGTCGATGCCATGGTCAAGGGCTGCTTTGATGACCGCTGGGTAGACATTTACCCAAATAAGGGCAAGCGCATGGGCGCGTTCTCAAGCGGAACCCACGGGACAAACCCGTTCATCATGATGTCCTACAATGATGACATCTTCAGCCTGTCAACCCTTGCACATGAGCTTGGGCACTCGATGCACTCATACCTCAGTCGTAAGAACCAGCCAAGCCACCTCTCGGGCTACGGGCTGTTCGTCGCAGAAGTCGCATCCAACCTGAATCAGGCACTTGTCCGTGCCCATCTTTTGGAGCGTTTCGCGGATGACCGTGACATGCAAATTGCCATCCTTGAAGAGGCGATGGCAAACTATCACCGCTACTTCTTCATCATGCCAACTCTTGCGCGCTTTGAGCTGGAAGTGCACAACACCGTGTTTGCCGGAGGTGGTGTGTCTGCCGCCGCTCTGGATGAGCTGCTTGCAGGGTATTTTGCCGAGGGCTTCGGCCCCGATGTTCCGCTGTCGAAAGAAACACGTAAGCGCCTTGGCGGCACATGGATGCAGTTCTCGACCCATATGTACTCCAACTTCTACGTTTACCAGTACGCCACGGGAATCTCCGGGGCAAATGCACTCGCGGATGCCATCCTGACCGAAGGGCAACCCGCTGTAGACCGCGTTCTTCAATTCCTGTCCACAGGTGGTAACGGCTACCCTCTTGATGTTCTGGCCGCAGCCGGGGCTGATCTCACGACGACGCAGCCGATTGAGACGGCATTTGGTGTCTTTGCAAGCTATGTTGACCGTTTGGAGAATTTACTAACCAATGCCTAAGCCAAAAGGGTGGCGCCGCTCCGCCTATCAGATGCAGCAGCGCCGCCAGGATGCCCCGCTTCCGCCGACACCCGTTCATGTGGAACAGGCATCCGAGCTAGATAATGACCTCCAAAATCCGCCTCTACTTTGGTCACCAGAGCCCGCGTTGGACTTTACCGATGCTTACCCGCTTGGGAATGGACGTATCGGGGCGATGGTTTACGGGGATCCTTCCATTGAGCGGATTCTGCTCAACGAGGAGTCGCTCTGGAGTGGTCAGCCACACAGCGGTGCACGCTCATCCGCGCAGGAAGCCCTCGCACGTGTTCGGGAGCTGCTCGCGGCAGGTGAGCATGTCGCTGCGGATGTTCTTGCAGCAGAAGCCCTCACGGGAAGCCCGCAGTCTGTTGGTTCCTACCAGGCATTCTGTGACCTCTACATCGAACACATCGGCGAGGATGCCGAACAAGATGTCACCGCTTACCGCCGAGAGCTCAACCTCGATGATGCTGAAGTCGTGACGACATTTACGCGCGGTGATGTTTCCTACGAACAGCGCGCGTGGGTGAGTGCGGTGGATCAGGTGGTTACGGTACGCATCGCCGCCGATGTCGAAAAGTCCGTGCAGCTGCGCCTTCATCTTCGACGAGAAGCCCGCGAGGATGCGCCAGCCCCGGCACATTCTGTAACCATTCATGCAAAGGGCGATACGCTTCAGCTCGAGGGTTCATTGCTTGAAGTCAACGGGAAGGCCATGCAATTCATGGCTAGCCTCCGTGTGCAACATTTTGGTGGAACCGTGTTCGCGGATGGCGACACGCTTGTCATCGAGGATGCGGACTCGGTTGTTCTTCGAGTTGCCCTTGCAACGTCGTGGAATTATAAAAGTCATCGGCGTGCGATCACGCAGGTGGATGCTGCATTTGGTACCCCGTGGCAGACCCAGCGTCATAGACATCGCCGTGAGCACCGCCGCCTCTTCCGTGCGTTTACATTGGAGCTTTGTGACCGCCGCCCGACGAAAAAGCCGCTTGCCGATCGTATCAAGGAGGCAACACCGGAGCGAACAGACCCGGCTCTCGTTGCATTACTGACCCAATATTCGCGTTACTTGCTGCTCGCATCGAGTCGGCCCGGATGCCTTCCTGCAAATCTCCAGGGCATTTGGAATGAGCATTATTCCGCTCCGTGGGGAAGCGATTACCACACAAACATCAACCTCCAGATGAACTACTGGGCGGCGGAACCACTCGGACTCGCTTCATGCCATACAGCGCTAATCGACTTTGTGGAAAGCCTTGTACCAAGCGGCGAAGAAGTTGCGCAGGCGCACTATGGGATGCGTGGCTGGGTCATCCACCACAATACAGACATCTTTGGCCACGCGACGCCATCCGATGGCATTTGGGGTATTTGGCCACTGGGCGCCGCATGGCTTTGTGACCACCTGATGGACCACTGGAGATTCTCTCCAGACCGTCGCTATCTGGAGCGAATCTATCCAATCTTAAAAGGTGCGAGTGAGTTTCTACAGGACTGGGTGATCAAGGGCCCGGATGGCTTATACACAACATCCCCGAGCTACTCGCCTGAAAACACATTTGAGACCCCGGCAGGAGCCGCTGCGCTCTCACAGGGCTGCACGATGGACATCCAGCTCATTCGTAGCTGCTGGGAGAACACCCTCGCCGCGGCGGTTGCGCTCGGAATGGATGACATCTACCAACAGGTTTTGGACCGTGACCTTGCATTGTTGCCACCACACCGGGTGTCACAGCGGGATGGCCGCTTAATGGAATGGTCTGAAGACTACACGGATGCCGAACCAGGTCACAGGCACTTCTCGCATGCATTTGGCGCCTATCCGGGCAATCAGCTGACACTGAGCACGACTCCTGAGCTCATGGCCGCGCTGCGCAAGACATTGGATGCCCGTCTCCTTGCCGGTAGCGGACATACCGGCTGGAGCCGTGCCTGGTTGTCATGTCTCGAAGCGCGTTTTGGAGATGGAAATGCAGCCGCCGGGCATATTGGAGCATTGGTTGCATCCGCGATGTACCCAAATGGGTTTGCGGACCATCCACCGTTCCAAATCGATGGCAACTTTGGTCTCGCCGCAGCCGTTGCTGAATGTCTGATTCAAAGCCATGCGGGTGAGATCCATGTCCTGCCTGCCCTTCCGGATGCATGGAGCCGCGGAAGCGTTACAGGATTGCGAGCCCGGGGTGGCGTTACCATTGATGTCGAATGGGATCGGCATGCGGTGACAGCGGTGCGCGTTGTCGCGGAGCGCGGTGGTGTTTTTCCGCTGCGACTTCTGGGAAGCCCGGATGTCATCAAGCTCAAACTAAAGCCGCGTGTGCCATTTGAGTGGAGCGCATAGTATATTCCGCTGGAACCGATAAAGGTTGTGTGAGGTTGTTGCACATATGAAGCGTGTTGCTGTTATTGGGAGCGGATTTGCCGGGATTGCTGCCGCATCCTGTCTTGCAAGACGTGGCTATGCTGTCACCGTCTACGAAAAAAACGCGACGCTTGGTGGACGGGCCCAGCTTTGGGAGAAAGATGGCTTTCGCTTTGACCTCGGACCGAGCTGGTACTGGATGCCGGATGTTTTCGAAGAGTACTTTGCGCGCTTCGGGACGACTCCAGGGCATCAGTACACCCTGAAGCGGCTAGATCCGTCGTATCGTGTGTTTCTTCCGGGGACGGATTCCATCGATGTCCCGGCTCGCCTCTCGGAACTCGTGCGCATTTTCGAAGCACGCGAACCAGGGAGTGGTAAACGGTTACAAGCGTTTCTGAAGGAAGCGGCCTACACCTACAAAGTAGGGATGGGCGAATACGTCCGAAAGCCAAGCGTCTCGCTGGCTGAATATGCGGATCCAAAGCTTGCCATCGATGGCCTTCGATTACGGATGTTTTCCTCCATGCGCAGTCGCGTTGCAAAAGTCGTCAAAGATGATGCCCTCAGGCAGATTCTCGAGTTTCCGGTGTTGTTTCTAGGAGGCACGGCCCGCGAGATTCCTGCGATGTATTCCCTTATGAACCACGCGGACCTTGTGCTTGGGACGTGGTATCCGCAGGGTGGGATGCGGATGGTTGTCGAAGGAATGCTCCGCGTTGCTGAGACGCAAGGGGTGACGTTCAGGACGAAATCCGCCATCCATGAGATTCGCATCGACAAGGGACGTGCAAATGGTGTCCTGACGGATGCAGGCTTTGATGCTGCAGATGCCGTCGTTGCGGCAGCCGACTATCGCCATGTTGAACAGTATCTGGTTGATGCAAAGTGGCGTACTTACCACCGTGACTGGTGGGATAAGCAGGTGCTAAGTCCATCCAGCCTGTTGGTCTACCTTGGTGTCCGCGGCAAGGTTGGCGGGCTTGAGCACCATAATCTCTTCTTTGATGAAGGTCTGGATCAGCACGCTGATCAGATTTACGTGACGCCGCAGTGGCCGGATAAGCCGCTTTTCTATGCGTGCGTTCCAAGCAAATCGGATGAAACCGTTGCTCCGGAAGGGGATGAAAACATCTTCCTCCTGGTTCCACTTGCGCCAGGCATGGAAGACACCGATGAGCAGCGCGAGCGCATTTTTGACATCATCATGGACCGCATGGAGCAGCGCACCGGAGAGAGCATCCGCGACCGCATTGTAGTAAAGCGAACGTATGCGCACAAAGACTTCATTGATGACTACAACTCGTTCAAGGGCAATGCCTACGGGCTTGCGAATGTGCTGAAGCAAACGGCTATCTTCAAGCCGCGGATGGTTGCGAAGAAAGTGCCGAATTTGGTGTTTGCCGGTCAGATGACGGTGCCGGGCCCGGGTGTCCCTCCAAGCTTGCTATCCGGGCAGATGGCTGCGGATTTGGTGGAGCAGTATTTCGCCAGCAGGTGATGTTTTTTCAACAAGGGCAATGCCTACGGGCTTGCGAATGTGCTGAAGCAAACGGCTATCTTCAAGCCGCGGATGGTTGCGAAGAAAGTGCCGAATTTGGTGTTTGCCGGTCAGATGACGGTGCCGGGCCCGGGTGTCCCTCCAAGCTTGCTATCCGGGCAGATGGCTGCGGATTTGGTGGAGCAGTATTTCGTCGGGCGGTAGGGTTGCTTATTCGCGGAAGTGGCATCCCACAGACGTTCGGTTCGTCCAAGCAGCCTGCGCGACCAGCGTCGCAGTTCGTGCAGCGTTGCGGAGTCCGATCAGGCCATCTGTGAGCTGTGTCGTTCTGTAGAAGAACTCGATTTCCTGTTCGAAGCGGCGTAATTCACGCAGTGCACGCTCAAGACGCTGCGTTGTGCGTACCAAGCCGACATAGTTCCACATAAGGGCCTTGATCTGTCCATAGTCCTGTCCAATCAAAGCTGGGTCAGGCGCACCACCATCTGCGTATTCCCAATCCGGATAGTTGGTGGCATCCGGTTGCTGGAGGAGGTGCAGATTAGACTTGATATGCTGGGCGGCCCGGTCGCCCCACACAAGACCCTCGAGGAGACTTGTGGATGCAAGGCGGTTTGCACCGTGGAGACCTGTACACGCAACCTCACCGACGGCATAGAGTCCTGCAAGTGTTGACTGACCCCAGTCATCCACCCAGACGCCGCCACATGCATAGTGCGCACCTGGCACGACAGGAACCAGCTCTTTCGTGATATCAACGCCGGCATCCGCACAGCGCTGCAAAATGGTAGGGAAGTGATGCCGAATACGGTCTTCGGGAATGTAATCCCGTAGGTTCAAATAAACGTAAGGTACGTCGTGCTCAAGCATCTCCTGATAAATCGCGCGGGCCACGACATCGCGAGGGGCGAGGTCTTTCCATTCGGCGTCATATTTGTCCATGAAAGGCGTGTTGTCCGCGTGTACCAGACGACCACCATCTCCGCGGACCGCTTCCGTGATCAGGAAGCGGGCGCCATTTGCACCAACAAACGTCGTCGGATGGAACTGTACAAACTCCATGTTAATGACGCGGGCTCCAGCGCGGTATGCCATCGCCTGGCCATCCCCACGTGCGCCCAGAGGATTCGTATTGTGCGCGTAAATTTGTCCTAGGCCACCCGTTGCAAGGACGGTGGCGCGTGCGATGACTTTTGTCACCTCGCGTGTCCGCCGGTCATGGAAGTACGCACCCACACAAGTCAGCGGAGCGTAAACCTGGAGGCGGTCAAGTGAGTGGTGGCTGGTGGTGAGCAGGTCAATGCCGGTTTGCTGGGTAAGCAGTGTGACGTTTGGGTGATCCTTAAGCGCCTGAATGAGCTTAACTTCGATGGCTTTGCCGGTGGCATCCGCGACGTGGACGATACGCGCAAGGGAGTGACCACCTTCGCGGGCGAGGGAGAGCGAGCGACCTTCGACATCAAACTCGATGCCGAGGCGGTTTATCAGGACATCTTCAAGCAGGCGTGGCCCGTTTTCTGAAAGGACCTTAACAGCATCCGGGTTTGAGAGACCGGCACCCGCTGCAAGGATGTCCTTAGCGAGGCGCTCCGGGGTGTCTTCCTGACCTTCGAAGATAATCCCGCCCTGCGACCAGAATGTATTACTCTCAGCTGGATCCTGACTGCGGGTTGCGAGGACCACAGGGATACCGGCATCCGCGAGGCGCAGTGCAGTGATGCCTCCAGCGATTCCACAGCCAATAATGAGGACATCTGCGTTGATGGTTGCCACAGCTTAGTCCTTGGGACCCGTATGCCCGATTTGCAGCATCCGCTCCACAGACTTGAATGCGCGGATACGGATATCTTCAGGGACATCAACGACAAACTGGGTCTTCATTAATGCGAGAAGCGTGTCTTCTACCGTAATTTCTGCCATGTGTGGGCAGCGGACTGAGCACATCCGTAACATTTCGGCATCCGGTGCGCTTGCGAGTATATTGTCGGCCATCGAGCACTCCGTCAGAATGAGGAACTTACGTCCCTTGTTCTTTTCGACGTAGCGAATCATCGCCGTGGTCGAGCCCGAGTAGTCACTGGCTTCGACGACATCCGGTGGGCACTCGGGGTGGCTGAGTACCAGCACATCCGGGACTTGGGAGCGGACTTGCTTGATGTCCCGTACGTTGAACTGCTCATGGACTTCACATCGCCCACGCCAGCCAATCATTTTGACATCAAGAGTCGTGTCCCCGGCATCCGGTCCATGGCCCGCACCCTTCACTGGGAAAATGATGTGCTTACCCGTTTCTCGGGCAACATTTCGGGCGAGGAACTCATCCGGAAGGAAGATGACTTGCTGGCTGCCGAGTGATTCGACAACGGCAACGGCATTCCCACTGGTGCAGCAGATGTCGCATTCCGCTTTGACATCGGCATAGGTATTGATGTACGTGACAACCGGCACACCTGGATACATCGCACGGAGGTCGCGGACATCCTGAGCCGTGATGGACTCCGCGAGCGAACAGCCAGCCTTACTGCTTGGGATGAGAACGGTCTTACCTGGATTCAGGATTTTTGCGGTCTCGGCCATAAAGCGGACGCCACAGAACACGACGATGTCTGCATCCGTGGTAGCCGCCACGCGGCTTAGTTCAAGGGAGTCGCCTCGGTAATCCGGGATGGAGTGGAACAGGGATGGCTCCATATAGTTGTGACCCAGCACTATGGCATTGCGTTCACGTTTGAGGACCTCGATTTGTGCGGCTGCTTCGGCTTTGCGGCGCAGCATCACATCCGGGACGATGTCCGCTAGGTTTGCATGGAGCTTAGCGTAAATGGCATCGGCAGTAAGCAGGTCGTTTGGCATTTGGGTTCCTTGTGTCAGTGCGTGGGGTCAAAAGTAAAGCTGATATCAAGCGCTGTAACGCTGTGGGTAAGGGCACCTACCGAGATGTAGTCGATACCGGCTGCTGCGACATCCGGGATGCGGTCGATGGTCATATTCCCGCTCGCTTCAAGGGGTGTACGTCCATCGGCAACCTCCACTGCACGTCGCATGTCGCTGAGGGAGAAGTGGTCCAACATGATCCGGTCGACATCCAATCCCAATGCTTCGTTTAGTTCATCGAATGTACGGACTTCGACTTCGATTGGAACCGTGCTCTTGGCGCGCAGGGCCGCGACTGCAGCGGTGATGCTCCCGCAGGCTGTGATGTGGTTGTTCTTTATCATCGCCATGTCGTAGAGCCCAAAGCGATGGTTTGTGCCACCGCCGTGGATGACCGCAAGTTTGTCTGTTGCCCGTAATCCGGGTGCCGTTTTGCGTGTGTCAAGAATGATGGCATTCGTACCCTTGGTGGCGGTTACGTAAGCATGGGTGGTGGTAGCAATCCCAGACATTCGCTGGAGGAAATTAAGTGCGGTCCGCTCGGCGGTTAGCAATGAGCGGGCTGGTCCGTGAGCGACAGCGATGACATCGCCTTTTGCTACAGGCGAGCCATCCGGGATGTGAATGTCCACGCAAATCGATGCATCAATCGTCATCAGAACGCGTGCTGCAATCTCAATTCCTGAAACGATTCCCGCAGCTTTGGCAATAAAGCGTGCGGTTGAAGCTGTTGTTTCCGGGATACAAGCATCGGATGTGATATCGCCGGAGCCGACGTCTTCCTGGATTGCTGACTTTATTGCTTCCGCAATAAGCTTTTCCTGCAATGCGGCCTGATCTTCTGCTGAACTCACAGTTCTATATCGTATCCGATTCAGTGGTTGTGACCGACTCTGTGTCGGTACCTTTAGAGGTTGTAGTAGAAATTAGCCGGAAAATACACATTTTGCATTGCCGCATTTTCGAGTTGAACGGTATCATGCTCAGTGCCTTGGCGGTGTAGCTCAGCTGGTTAGAGCGAGGGATTCATAACCCCTAGGTCATGGGTTCGAGTCCCGTCGCCGCTACCAAGTGCCCCTCCGATTTATCGGGGGGGCTTTGATGTTTAAAGGGCCGCAAACAATGTCGCAACTCAGCCGGCGGCTTCGGGTTGACAAAGAAAAAGACCCCCGGATTCCGGAGGGTCTCTATACTCGAAGCAAGAGCCTGATTTAGCCGTTCAAAGCTTCCTTGAGGGCTGCGGCACGTTTCTTTGCGGTTTCTGCATCGGCTGGCGCAACACCTGGAAGCGCTGCGTATTTGGTGTAGGCATCAATAGCCTTGGTCCATGCCATTTCCTGATCCGGCTCACTGTTTAGACCAAAGTCATCGTATGCACGTGCAAGGCGATCCCATGCCTCCGCCATGTCTGCCTTTAATTTGATGGCGGCCTCAAAGTCTGCAATCGCTTTCTGGATTTCCGGGATACTCTTTCGGCCGGACTTACGGACATATGCGATACCGCGATTGTAGAGGGTTGTTGGGTCCATAGGATTCGCGGTGATGACCACGGTGTAGTCAGCGATTGCTGCATCAAACTCGGCTGCACCCTTTGTTGGTGTGGCGGCCTTGGATGTTCCAACAACAATATTGGCACCTGCACGGGCTGTTAACGCATCCACATCGGGTTTACCAGCCAGCATGAGGATCTTGGATGCATCAGCGATCACGGCAGCCGAGTCCTTGAGTGCCTGATTGACCTGAAGCCTCACACGAATGGCATCGATATCCATCGGTGTCTTTGTGATCACAGCGTTTAGGTCAGCAAGTGCAGCCTTGTAGTCAGGTGGGCTCAACTGCAGGTAGGCGGCTGCACGGTTCATTTGAACTGCAACTGCCTCTTTGCTGTTTGGATTAGCGGTTAGGATGCGTGTGTACTCTGCTATGGCCTTTGTGAAGTCCTTAGTAGCAAGGAGAAGATCAGCGCGTGTTGCAATGCCATCGGCATCCTTCGGGTCTTTGGCCAGCACCTTGTCCGCAGCTGCAAGGACAGCGTCAGCATCCGGCTTTGCTTTTGACTTCTCATATTGCTTGTAAGCTGCAGAGAGGATGTTCTTGAGACCAGGGAGCTGGCCGCCATCGAGAGCGGATGCTTTTGTGAAGTCCTTACCCGCAGCCGTGTAGTCGCCCTTGTTGAAGTATTGAACGCCTCGGTTGGTGTACAGAATGGCGGAGTCTTTCGCATCGGGTGCTGCATCGATGAGCTTTGTGTACTGTCCGATAAGCATATCTGCGTTCTTTGTTCCGCCAGTGCTTTCGAGTGCGAGTACGCGCAATCGCTCGATTTCTGCTTTGTTTGCATTTCCAGCGGGTGCAGCGGCGAGGAACGCATCAAAGTCAGCAATTGCCTCTGTAAACTGTTTTGCGTTGAAGCGTGCACGTCCACGCCCTTCGAGAGCATTGATATCGCCACTCTTTGCTGTGAGGAGCGCCGTATACGCCGCGATGGCTTGGTCGAGCTTTCCCTGCAAAGACAGGCCATCGGCTCGAACAAGCAACATATCTGCTTGTCCAGGCGTGATGGCGAGCGACTTTTCAGCAGCACTTAAAGCTAAGTCAAGGTTTGCACCTGGCTTGTCAGCTGTCAGTGAGAATGCCGCCGCCGCGAGGTCATGCCACATCACCGCATCGTTTGGGTTCGCAGCCAGATACGCCTGATAATCGGCAATCGCCGCTGCCGGGTTCGCTGGCATCACTTTCATGTATGCGACTGCACGGAACTTGTAAACATCTTTGGTTGCAGTCGCTGCTGCTTTCGTGATGTAGCTGGTATAAGTGGCAATCGCCCCAGCGTAATCTTTGACTTGAAGCTGAACTGCACCGAGATCCTTGATGATGTTGACATCGGAGGGCTTGAGCGCGACAAGCGCCTTGTAGTCTGCAACGGAGAGGTCAAACTTTCCGGTCTGGAAGAGAGCGGCTGCACGTGCCTGAAGGGCATCGGCGTTCTTTGGATTCGCCTTGAGTCCCTCGGACAAATCAGCGATGGCCGGTTCGTACTTCTTCTGTGTCAAGTAAAGGCTTGCCCGGTTGAGGTGAATATCCAGCTTGGCGTTGGCATCTGTGACAAGCGGGAGCGCGGTTGTATAGTCAGCGATTGCCTTATCTGCATCGGGTGGGGTCAGCGATTCGTAAGCAAATGCCCGGTTGATAAGCGTGTCAGTACGATTTGCTGCGCGTTTAAGAACTTCGGAGCAGTCTGCGACGGCTGCCGGCCACTGCGCAAGCAAAATGTTGCAGTAAGCACGCTTGTCAAAACTCTCAAGGACAAGGTTCTGTGTTGCCGTAGCCTTTGGGTTGAGCTCGATAACTTTTGTGAAGTCGGCGATGGCAGATTTGGCATCCGGCTTTGGGAGAGAAATCAGCGCAAGGCCACGGTTAAAATAGCCGGCGGGTGCCGCTGGGCGCATCTTAATGACTGCTGCGTAATCTGCAACTGACTTTTCAAACTGCTTCAGCGCGAAGAGTACACCAGCACGCTCAGAGTAGGCAGTTGTGTAGTCTGGTCGAGCTTTGATGGCGGCATCAAGCTTAACCAATGCCTCCTGAAGCTTGCCATCTTTGGCCAATCCACGCGCCTCATTTACCAGCGCTCCGGCATCCTGCTGCGCCGCTCCAATGGGTTCTGGTGTGGCCAGTGCCGACCCGGCGATCCCAAGAACAGACAGCGACATAGCCGCAAACAGTGCCGAACCCGATGATTGATAGCGCATTTACAAACTCCCCCGGTAATTCTACCGGAATTGCCAATTTCGTGTGATTGCCAACTATGTGAATTAGGACGAAAAATTGAAGCGTATAGTTTCAGTCGGCAAGTGATTGATTTCCATACAGGTTAATTGTGTATCTCGTGATGCAATATCTATGACACACCCATGACTAACGGCTGGAATGTTTGGGGGCGAAATCGACCATAGTAGGAGACTCACCACTCGGTAACGCAGCCATCCGCGTTGCGCCAGACAGGGTTACGCCACCGATGACCGACTGCTGCGGCTTCACGGACGGCATCCTCGTTGATAACAACCCCCAAGCCTGGCTCATCGGGCCGCTTTATATAGCCTGCTTCAAATGTAAACGTTTGCGGTGACAGGATGTACTTCATTGCATCCGTGCCGGCACTGTAGTGGACATCCAGGCTTTGCTCCTGCAGCACAGCATTTGGCGTGCAGAAGTCAACCTGCAGACAGCTTGCAAGTGCGATTGGCCCCAATGGGCAGTGCGGTGCAAAAGCAACATCGTAAGCCTCCGCCATCGCGGCAATCTTTCGGCACTCCCAAATCCCGCCAGCATGCGAGAGGTCAGGCTGGACAATTGCGACGCCACCCTGCGCCAGCAGCTGCTTAAAGCCCCAGCGGGTGTAATGTCGCTCACCCGTAGCAATCGGAATCGGAGATTGACGAGCAAGCTCCGTAAACGCCTCGCCATTTTCTGCCAAAACCGGCTCTTCGATGAACATCAACTGAAATGGCTCAAGCTCGCGGAAGAGGACTTTGGCAAGAGCTTTATGGACGCGGCCATGGAAATCGACGCCGATCCCAATACTTCTACCCACAGCATCCCGGGCGGCAGCTACTTTTGCGACAACGGCATCGATCGATGCTGGAGACTCAATCCATTCAAGCGGGTCATCTACGCCGTTCATTTTGATCGCGGTGTAGCCCTGGGCAACACGCGCCGTGGCAGCGGTCGCAATATCCGACGGGGTGACGCCATTGATCCACGCGTACATCCGCATTTTGTCACGTACCGCACCGCCAAGCAGCTCGTATACCGGCACGCCGAGAGCCTTTCCCTTAATGTCCCAGAGTGCCTGTTCGATTCCGGAGATCGCCGACATCTCGATTGCGCCTCCGCGGTAAAAGCCGCCGCGATAGAGGACTTGGAAGAGGTCTTCGATTTTGCGTGCATCGTGTCCGATGACGAAGTCGCTCATTTCCTCGACACACGCGGCGACGGTTGCGGCTTTTCCTTCCACAATTGGTTCGCCCCAGCCGATGTAGCCACCTTCTGCGGTGATCTTACACAGGAGCCAGCGGGGTGCGACGGGGAAGAGCTCGATACGTTCGACTTTCACAATAGTGCCTTTGATCGTGGGGATGTTCGTGAGCATCCACTATCACTGCACAGGCGAAATGTGTCAAGGTCAATGTAATTCGACGTCAGGTTGCAGCGACGCACTGTGTTGGCATTTAGAATTTCATGCATCCATATCAGGGCTGCATTTCCATCGCAGTAATACAGTTACCCGCGCTGGATATCCATCTGCCAGTCAACCAAGTCCAACGTTGGCTCATCCACCGGAGGGCCATTAACGCGGTCGCGGACATCGTTAAATGCCGGCTCTCGGGCATCTACCTGATTTGACTTTCGGTCATTGATCGATGTGTCAAGCACCACCCAAGGCGTAAGGCTCTGTGGTTGATTGCCATCCTCGATGGCATCCCAGAGCTTTACCTGGTCATCGGGTGTCTGCGGGATGGTGTCTGTCGAGATAATGTTGATATACACGTAGCGCTTGTCAGCAAGTGGCAGGCGGCTGAGGTCGAGCTGGAAGAGAAGCTCGCGCTCGCCGGGGCGTGGGGTGACACTGGTTTCCGGAGTGCCTAGATATTCGAAAACACGGGCCTCCGGAGGCAGTAGCGTTCCTCCGCTTTGAAGACTGTAGACGCCAAATCCACCGGCATCGTATTGCACAAAGCCGACAAAGCCTTGTGCACCAGGCTGACTCGCTGATGCAAATCCATTGCCACCCCATGGTGCCTGGACAACGGGAACGGGTCCGGGGTCATTGAGCGAGTCGGTACGGTGTATCAGAAAGAAATAGCTGTTTTGCCTGAGTGAGGATGCATTGGTCACTTCTCCCCGGTAAACGGCACGGACGCGTAAAAGGACTGCGGCATCCCCGGAGCCTGCTGGAACGCGTGCACAACCTGCAGCAGTGATGCCAGCTGCCGAAGTGATGGCTACCGCGATAAAGGAGCGTCGGGTCACGGGTGAAGTGTAGCAGATTGAAAGACGAAAGGCCGTGCTGCTCGCGCAGCACGGCCTCCTGCCGGATGGGGGATCCGGGAGGTTGGATTAGCGAACCGGGAAGCCAGCCTGGTCAAGAATCTGCTGCCCAGTTGGGTAATAGCTCTTGCCCCAGAGGAAGTTATTCGGGTTGATCGTCGTATCAAACTTGAAGAACTTCGCATGGCCATCCGCGAACACGTAATTCGAACCACCGGTGTGGCGGCCGGGCTCCATAAAGCGGATGTGGTAGCCCTGATCTGCAGACACTGTGCGACATCCACCCGATCCATTCGATGCGTTTGAATCTGAAGGACCACCCCAGCCGAGCGCACCTTCAGCTTCGCGCTTTGTGATAGCAAAGATTGGACCCGTTGCATCCGCAGCGTTCTGACCCGCCCATGCGCCACCAGCTGCCGTACGCATCATCGCATTGACTGGACGGTGTGACTTGTTGCGACGCTCGGTATTGGTCTGGCCGGTCGATCCGAGGAAGATACAGCTGAGGTTACTGGTCATTTCTGCGATTGCGATGACATCTGCAGGGGCATCGACAGCAGCGATAGAAACGATGTTTGGTGCATCTTGCGGACCGCGCTTACGTGGGAGGATGGCGGAGTTCGGGATGTAGGACAGACGTGGGACCTGCGCTTCGCAGCCAAGGGTCTGGACATCAAGCCAGTTTGCACACGGTGGGTTGTCTGGACGGAGTCCCCTGTTTGGATCCGATGGGCAGACCCAGACCTGCTCGTTCTTGATGTATGGATGAATCATCGCTGTGAAGTGGACATAGCCACCGGATGATCCACCATTGGTTGTCGCGGTGTTGTTCTTGTAGAAGTAGGCCGTTGGGTAGGTCTCATCGTAGTCCTGGGTGTACATCATCAGGCCAAGACCAATTTGCTTCTCGTTGGAAAGGCAGCTTGCTGAGCGCGCCTTCTCACGTGCCTGAGCGAAGACTGGGAAGAGGATTGCTGCAAGGATTGCGATGATTGCGATGACGACCAGAAGCTCAATCAGCGTAAAGGCGTTTCGATGGCTGCGGTTTGCGTTCATAAAGTATTTCTCCGTGTTTGAAGTCACGATGGTTGAGTTCCACGTGGTAACAACGCCCGGCAGGATAATGGTCTCAACGGAACCTACTGTTATGAAAACGTTATGGGAAGTTTATGCCTGCATTAACGATGATGTCCTTTTGTGAACAGTCAAGTTCGAAACAAAACGGTTGTTTAAGTCAAACAATGTAATGTCTCAATCTACTTTTGACGTGTCGGTGATTTCGCTTTGTCAAGGTGTAAACCTTGCGCAAAAATGAAAGGCCGTGCTGCTTGCGCAGCACGGCCTCCTGCCGGATGGGGGATCCGGGAGGCAGTACTAGCGTACCGGGAAGCCAGCCTGATCGAGGACAGGCTTGTTACCAGCTGTGTAAACCTGCTTGCCCCAGAGGAAGTTATTTGGGTTCAGCGTCTGCTCAAGCTTCATCCACTTTGAGTGGCCATCTGCGAAGGTGTAGCAGGAACCGCCGGTATGACGATCGGCCTGAGTGTAGGCGATGTGTAGCGCACCGCCTGCATAACCAGGTGCTTTGCATGCAGCGAATGCAGCATTTGCAAGCTGTGGAGTAACTGCATAGACCGCGCTCAGCTGGTAATCAGCCACAGCTTCACCCTTCCACGTACCACCAGAAGCGCTGGTCATGAAGGCATTGGTTGAGCGGTGTGACTTGTTTACAAAGCCACCACCAGCGGTACCGGCGTTCGATGTGTCGTTGATACACGCAAGCGTGTTTGTCATTTCACCGATGACGATGACATCAGCTGGGGCATCAATGGATGCAGCAGTTGCAACATTTGCCGGGTCGATTGAGCGACGTTTACGAGGAAGGACGGCACTGTTAGCAACGTAGGAGATACGTGGAGCCTGAAGGTCGATGCCTGGATTCGTAGGTGCAACACCCTTGTTTGGGTCAGATGGGCAGACAAAGATGCCAATGTTCTTCACATATGGCTGAATCATGCCGGACCATTGGTTGTAGCCTGCAGAGCCATCGGTGTCGTTTGTGTACCAGTAAGCTTGTGGGTATGTCTCATCGTAGTCCTGCGTATACATCATGATTCCAAGACCCATTTGCTTGGTGTTGGACAAACAGCTCGACTGGCGAGCCTTTTCACGTGCCTGTGCAAAGACTGGGAAGAGGATAGCTGCGAGGATGGCGATGATTGCGATAACGACCAGAAGCTCAATAAGCGTAAAGGCGTTCCGGTTGCTGCGGATAGCGTTCATAAAGTTATTCTCCGTGTTTGTATTCACCCTGGAAGAGTCCAGTGCGCTAACAACGTCCCAGAGAATATTCGAATAATCAAATCAAATTGTTATATTCTGATTAACATACCTTTATGTTTACATTAAGATTGAAGTAGAAGCATGAACACGTGTTCCTATGTGGGTGGCATCAAGAACTCCACTGTTTCGGTGATGGAAGAAGCTTTTCGGCAGCTGCCAGAAGGACTGCCGCGAGAAGCGGGCCCACCCAGTAAACAATCTGATGAACGCTAGCCCCGTGCCCGGCAGCAATCGCCGGTCCGAACGAGCGTGCAGGGTTCATACTGGCATCGGTGTACGGACCGCCAAGGACGATGAGCGCGACAACTCCGAGCGAAATGATGACCGCTGGAGTGTCTTTTCCGTAGTCGCTGGACGAGATGACAGCGACCTTGCGAATAATGCCAAGGAGGCAAAGGGTTAGCAGTAGTTCAACGATTATTGCGCTCAGGATGGGGACATGTGGGACAGTCATCCCGGCAGGTGGCACGTTCGCAATTACTCTAAGCAGGAGCGCAGCCCCGACTGCACCGGCAATCTGACCGGCAACTGCCGCCGCCGCCGCCGCACCTGACACCCGCTTTGTCAGCAATAACCAAAGAGTAACTGCGGGGTTGAATTGGGAGCTTGTCGTACGAAACAGGAAAATCCCAAGAAGCACGGGGAGCGCACTCACGATGGCGGCATCGAGCAGGGTTCCACCTCCGCCAGAGCTCTTCCAGATTCCCCACGCGATGGGACCTGCGGTGACCATTCCGGTTCCAATGAGCTCTGCGGCAAAGATGTTGAGACTTTTTGTCATCAGGATGCAGTCAGCTCATCGATAAGCTTTAGGACCCGAGCTTCGATCTCCGTAAGGATCACTTCGACTTCCGCCTCAGGGCGGCCCTTTGGGTCATCCAGGCCCCAGTCATCGGTGAAATGAACCCGCGCCGGACACTTGTCCGCATCCACGCCACAACCCATTGTGATTACCTTATCTGCTGCATCTGCCATTTCCTGCGTCAGGATCTTGGGGGACTGGCCATCCATCGAGATGCCACGGGATTGCATGAGGGCGACCACCGTCGGATTCAGCATCGCACCGCCTTCCGTCCCTGCGCTTTCCCCACGGATTGGGAGACCACGCTCACTTGCGATGTGATTGAGGAAGGCTTCGGCTGCCTGGGAGCGGCCAGCATTGTGTACACAGACGAAAAGTGCTGTTTTCATGAGCAGCATCCTGACTGTGGTTCACAGCCACCTGCCATGCTGAGAGACATGCCACGCGGTTTTACCGGAGGAGCAGGTGCGCAGCAGACCGCGCCTCCGGGGCCAAGACGCGCCTCGGATGCATGTGCGGCAAGCTCTTCATCCGTCATGTCATCGGTGATGGCATAGATTTCCCACGCATGGCCATCCGGGTCAAATGCCCAAACCTTATCCTGACGCGCGTGGCAACAAACCGTGTCATCTTCATCAATCGTGACCAGACCCGCATCGGCGAGGCGCTGCCGGGCCAGGATTACATCCGCTGGAGACTCAACCAGAATCCCGAGGTGATTCAGCGTCCCGTGCGCAAGCGGTTCCTTTGCCTGATTGAGAGCGAGCTTTACTGGAGGGGATGCGACATCGAAGTTTGCATATCCAGGTCGCACCTTGTGCGGGTCCTGTCCAAAGAAGGCGGTATAGAAGCGGGTGCTCGCTTCAATATCCTGAACATTGAGTGAGATGTGGAGTTTCATGATGGTTCCTTGGAGACCTGACAGGTGCAGCTGTCGAAGTAGGTCTTTAGAGCTGCGATTGTGGATGCATTAACGGTGCAGACCATGTGACGCCCTTGCCGTGTGACGCAGATGAGATCAGCTTCGCGAAGTTCCTTAATGCGCTGGCTAACAGTGCTTGTAACCGTGCGGTCGCCACTGAGCTGACAGCAAATGTCTCCAATGGTCTTTCCGGGGCCAGTCGCGTGGGCATGGCCGGAAGGATCTACCGCCACTTCTCCGCAACACTTCTGAATACACATAAAGAGCTCCCGGCGATTGCGGTCCGCAAGGGCCTTGAGAGCTTTGTCCAGCTGTGTATCCGTCATTGTGGATATTCTATCACTTCGTGAAGTGATGAAGTAATACGGGCTGACAATATGTCGTGAGTTACGAAACTCGGCACCTGAGACCCATTGAGGACGATGGTGGTTCGCCGTGCACCTGCCTGATATTGTTAGGAGACAAATGGCACCCCCTTGACACTGCTGTCCAGGAGCTTGTTCATTGCATGCTAGGGAGTAACGGTTATCATGGCAAATCCTATCTATCTTCAAATGTATACACTTCGCGATGATGCGGCGGCAGATCTTCACGCAACATTGGATGCGGTTGCTGAGGCGGGTTACGCCGGTGTGGAGCTTGCCGGTTTGTATGACCTTACGCCAGCTGCACTCAAAGCCGAGTTCGATGCCAGGGGCCTCAAAGTCATCGGTGCGCATTCAGGCTACGCAGACCTCCTCGCCGATGTCCCAGCCGCAATCGATCTCTGCCGGGTTTTTGAGACAACACGCCTGACCGTGCCGTGGATTGATGGTGATTGGCGTGACAGTATCGGAAACATGCGCGCACTGGGTGCATCACTAGCGGCGGCCGGAGAGCAGGTGCGGAGTGCCGGTATCCAGCTGTGCTACCACAACCATGCGTTTGAGTTTGAGATGGAAGATGAGACCGGAACAGGCTTTGCCGCCGTATTGGATGGCGGAAATGGCTATATCCAGGCTGAGCTCGACCTTTACTGGGTTTCAAAAGCCGGCAAGGATCCGATTGCGGAGCTACAGCGCCTAACGGGAAAAGTTCCATTGGTGCATCTCAAGGACATGTCTGAGGATGGGGATTTCCGTCCGGTCGGTGATGGCATCATCGATTACAAAGGCAGCGTCCTCCAAGCCGCGGTAGATGCCGGGGCGCAAGGGTTTATTGTTGAACAGGATCAGTGCTCGACGTACACGCCGCTCGAGTCCATCGCCCGGAGCATCGCAGCACTACGGAGCTGGGGATTTGCATCCTAAATTCCGATAACGAAAATATCGGAACCCGGACTTGATTACCGGCGTCAGATAGGGACACGCCGCTTGACGTGGCGCATCCACTGCATTATTATCTAGACATATCACTACAGGTAAAGCCGGTGGTGGTTGTAGGGTGTTGGTGAAAGGGTAGCGCGAATGCCTGCATTTACGTTTACAGCAACGGCTTCCGACGGTAAGACAGTTACAAATACAAGCGAGGCAGTGAGCATCAGCGAGCTGCGCCAACGTTTGACACAACAGGGCTATACCGTCAAGGAAATCAAGCAAGCGAAGCAAAAGGGACTCAAAGCTGATGTTGCCGTCCCAATGCCAGCGTTTCTTGAGCGCTTCCAAAAAGTCAAACTGACTGAGCTTTCCATCTTCTGCCGCCAGTTCTCAACCATGATTGATGCTGGTGTGTCCCTTGTACGCTGCCTCGATGTTCTCGGTGAGCAATGTCAATCGCCAAAGCTCAAAAAGATCATCATGGATCTCAAAGCTGAGGTTGAAGCCGGAAACATGCTTTCCAAGGCGATGTCAAAGTACCCAACGGTTTTCTCAAACCTGTTCGTCGGACTTATCCGTGCTGGTGAGGTCGGTGGTGTACTCGAAGAGTCTCTCCAGCGCCTTTCGACCTTCCTTGAGAAGGACGTTGAGCTCCGCCGCAAGGTCAAAGCCGCGCTTACTTACCCGGTCCTCGTTTCTGTGGTGGCCCTTGGAATCGTTATGTTCCTGACGATTTTCATCGTTCCACAGTTCCTAAAGATGTTCCTTGACCTTGGTCTAAAAGCGGAAGACTTCCCTGCGATGACGATGTCGCTCAAGGTCTTCTCTGACTTTATGGTTTACAAGTTCTACTATGTTGCAATGATTGTTGCGGCATTCTGGGTGGCTTGTAAGCTCTTTGGCCGTACAAAGGTCGGACACCGCTTCTTTGACTGGCTCAAGCTCAAAGTTCCCGTCTTCGGCAAGCTAAACCATAAGGTTGCTCTCGCTCGCTTTTCGCGTACACTTGCAACACTTTTGTCCTCTGGTGTACCGATTCTCCAAGCGCTAGAGACGGTTGCCGGTACGGTATCGAACGATGTCCTCTCGGATGCTATCCTCGATGCACGTGCTCGTGTCCGTGAAGGAGACACCATCTCCGAGCCGTTGTACAAGTCGAAGATGTTCCCTCCAATGGTTATCCAGATGATTTCCATCGGTCAGGAAGCTGGTTCGCTTGACACAATGCTTGCGAAGATTGCCGACTTCTACGATGGAGAAGTGGATGCTGCAATCGCATCGCTTACCGCTGCGATCGAACCTCTCCTCATCGTCTTCCTTGGTGTAACCGTTGGATACATCGTTATCGCGATGTTCCTTCCGCTCGTTGGCCTTATTCAGGGTCTGTCCGGCGGCGGTGGCGACGAAGAGTAGACCTGCTGTTCGACGACAAGACACAGCCCGGGGCATCCGCCCCGGGCATTTTTATATGCCGGCATCCGCCGGAGAATGTACGATACACACGTGAGTATTGGTGATTGGCCACTTCCGGAGTGGTTTTGGTACCCTGTTGTCTTCGGCTACGGCGCTATCGTAGGCTCGTTTCTCAACGTGCTTATCTATCGTCTGCCACTTGGCAAGCATCTCTCCAATCCGCCATCCACGTGCCCGAACTGTAACTACGCCCTGACGTTCTGGGACAATATTCCGTTACTTTCGTTCCTGTCGCTACGCGGGCGGTGCAGACTCTGCCGTGTTCCGATCAGCTGGCGCTACTTTTGCGTCGAGCTGGTGACCGCCTGTCTGTGGACGTTGCTCTACCACCAGGTAGCCACTAACTCACCTCTTTCGTGGATTGACTTCGTGTTGCAGGCTTTGATCATCTCTGTCCTTGTTGCACTGGTGTTTATTGATCTTGACCATTTCATTGCTCCGGATGAGCTCAACATCGTAATTGGTGTCTTTGCCTTCGGTCGGGACATTGCGACGGTAGCGCTTGCTTATTTCATCGGTGGGGATGCCCTCAAGGAAGCCATCGGGCGGTTCACGTATATGGGATGGTTGCCGGTTGCAATCATGGGAGCGCTGGCATACGCAGGTGTTCTATTTGCACTCAGTGTCGGCACGTTCGTCTACTATGCGCGTCATGAAAATGAGTCCGTTGGAGCATGTATCATCCGCTACTTCCGATTTGAAGAAGACGAAGTCGTGCCAAGTGTTGCGGCTTCCAATGAAGGTGACGCTGCCTCTTCGGAAGTAACGACGCCTGCTCCATCAGATGACCAGGCTGAGAGTGATGAATCAGACCCGCCACGACTGGCAATGTCTCCTGCCTTTCTGTGTGCCATCTCGACTGCGGTGTTGTTTCCACTGGTCCAGTGGTATGCGGTCGCAGCCTTTGTTCTGCCATTGGCGCTCTTTGTTTTCATCACCAAAGACAGAAGCGAGCCTATTGCGGGTGCGGCAGGTCGCTTTTTTAAGTCGGCTGACCTCGGTCCTCCAACATCGACTGATAAGACGGCACAGGCAGCCCACGATGATGCGGCCGCGTTTGCCAAGGAGGCCGAAACAGGTCAACACGGCGGGATGGGACTTGGAGATGTAAAGCTAGCGATTGGGCTCGGTGCTATTCTTGGTCCGGGTCTTGCACTGCTTTCACTGGGATTTGCGACATTTGTCGGGGCGGTTACCGGCATTTCGATGGCGGCAAAGCACGGTCGAACACTCAAGCTCAGCCTGCCCTTTGTACCTTTTATGGCCGCCGGTGCGATTATCACGATGCTCTATGGCTCACAAATCGTTGGCTGGTACTTGAACATTCTGTACCCGCCTCCCCCTCGAGTACGTACGGCGGGCGAGATAATCCGCGAGCAGAAGCGTTTAGAACGGCTACAGCGTGAGCGCAGCAGCGTGGCAGATCCAACAATCCCGACGAAACCCGCCGGGAACTAAGCAGGTTGCATTGCGCGTCGTGATTGACGCCGCGTGACTTTGCTCCAACCTTTTCGGTACCACGCAGTCCGGGCATCAGTTGTTACCTCAAAGCCACCTCCGAGAAGCTGAAGGTTCCGTAGAACCTTGCTGTTTCTCGATGCCAGAACCCGAACGGCCATCCCATGCATAGACAGGGACTGTTGAAGTGACATAAGCCAGCGTAGTCCATTACTATCGGCATACTCGGCCGCCGTTGCATCCACAACGAGTGACGTTGCTCCGCGCTGCTTCATTGCTGCACGGATTCCATTGACATCCGGTCCACCCGTAAGAGGAGAACATAATCGGAGTAACCATGTTCGGCCAACATCGTAGAGTCGGAACAAAATCATGAAATCTCTCCCTGAATCAAATGTTTGCAACTGGTGCACGTACGACGTTGACATCATCGTCAACGTTTCAACACCGGTTACCTTAGGAACGAAAAACTTGCGGCATAAAGTTCCCAAGAGGTTTGACTACTTCCAGATATTCAGTTCATAGGAAATTACGGTTTAGGTTGATTGTGCTTGCGGAAGATAAGTCCAAACCGTTACATTGCAACATTCTGCAATTTCGTGGCTACAACCTCGCACATTAGCGCAGAATGCCCGTAAATGAAGTGTGCAGTGGAAGCACAATCCGGCTAATCGCCTGACAAATGGTTTGCCGGAACACGGAGGGTGGACGATGATGACACCGCGTCGAGCAGTACTGACAGCGCTGGGAGGCATGCTAGCCGCTCCAGGGATTCTCTCCGGGTGTTCATCCAATGTGCTCGGCGGGCGAAAGCAGACTACGGTCCGCTTCTGGAACGGATTTACCGGCCCCGATGGCAGAACCATGCTGGGACTTGTCCGTAAATTCAACGCGGAAAATCCTGACATCCATGTCGTCATGCAACGAATGGACTGGGGGACGTTTTACAACAAGCTCTTCGTTGCAGGGCTGGGGGGACGGGCTCCAGAGTGCTTTGTGCTCCATACGCGTGCGATGTTGCGCTTTGCATTGGCTGGCTTTGCCGCCCCGTTGGACACATTTGTAGCCAGTGAAAACGGCTTACCCGAACAGGACTTTGAACCGGGTGTATGGGATGCGACAACCTACAGGAGTCAGCACTTTGGAATCCCATTGGATGTCCACGCGATGGGGATGTACACAAACCGTGCGCTCCTAAAGGAGGCAGGCTGGAATCCGGATACGCCACCAGTGAACGCGGCTGAGTTTATTGATGTCTGCAAACGCGTCCGTAAGCTTCCAAAGACGGACTCAGAGCGTTATGGATTTGTCTTCACGAATCTGGAAACGAACGGCTATACACTGATTCGGCAGTTTGGAGGCTCCGTCTTCACACCTGACATGCAGACGTGTATTCTAAACAGCCCTGAGAATCAAAATGGACTGACCTTTGGACGCTCGCTGATTGATGATGGTCTGGTTCCAAGTCCGGAGAACTTTGATGCTTGGATTGGCTTTCGTCAAGGACGGGTGGCGATGGCATTTGAAGGCATTTATATGCTCGCCGACCTTCAGCGTCAGAAGGATCTCGACTACGGCGGAGCGCCAGTACCACAGTTCGGTACGACCAAGGCCGTCTGGGCAGACTCGCATAACCTCTGCATGCGACGAGGACTGGACACGGACACGGCAATCGCGACATGGCGCTTCATGCGTTTTCTCTCGAACAACAGCCTGGACTGGGCACTTGGTGGTCAAATTCCAACGCGGGAAAGCCAGCTCACCAGCGATACATTTGCCAAAATGGAGGTGCAGGCACAATTTGCTAAACAAGTCAAAATCGTGAAGTACCATCCAAAAGTGCCGTACATCTTTGAATACCTGACCGAGTTCACGCTCGCTGTGGAGAAAGTCCTACGGGGCAGGGCGAAAGCCTCTGAAGCGCTAAAGATAGCTGAAGATAACATCAACCGCATCATCGAACGCCAGCGCAAACAGGGTGTCTCTGGAGGTGACAAAGCATGAAACCACGCGCCAGTGGCTGGATTTTTGCCGCACCGTACCTGACGCTGTTTGCGGCATTTGTTATCGGTCCGTTACTCTTCGGATTTGCCCTCAGCCTCTTCCGCTGGGAGCTACTCTCAAATGTCAAACCAACCTTTGTTGGCTTTGAAAACTATGTGGAAGCATTCCGTGATCCGTATGTTCATCAGGCTCTCGGTGCAACGCTGCGCTTTGTCTGGATGGCAGTGCCGGCGACCATCATCCTGGCCCTCGTCATCGCGACAGGACTCAATGCCGTCGCCGGGAAGCGTCAAGGCTTCTGGCGGGCTGCGATTTACGTTCCGCACCTCCTCACTGTCAGTGTCGCTGGTATCCTTTGGCGGTGGTTTTACAACAAGGAATTTGGGATTCTGAATGCACTGCTTCGCCCGATAGGTATCGAGATTCCGTGGCTATCCGATGTCGCATGGGCGATGCCAGCTATTGTCCTGATGACGCTTTGGTGGACGCTCGGGGGGCCATCGGTTGTGCTCCTCTCCGGACTGCAAAATATCCCGATCAGCTACCTCGAAGCCGCAAGCCTGGATGGTGCTACGCCAACGCAGCGATACTTCCGCATCATCCTTCCACTCCTTCGACCCGTGCTTTTGTTCATAACCGTGATGCACGTGATTGGGGGCTTTCAGGTCTTTGGTCAGGTTTACATGATCACGCGTGGCGGGCCAGAGCTCTCAACTCGGTCGCTGGTGCAATACATTTACGAAACGGCGTTTAACAACTACCGGATGGGCTACGCCGCAGCCCTTTCCTGGATTCTGTTCGCTGTTATCGCGATTTTTACACTTGTGCAGTTCCGCCTAATGCGGGAGGAGCGCTCCTGATGAACAAGAAGTCCTTACGGTTGTTCTCGGCGGAAGTCGCGATGGGAGTCGGGTCGCTGTTCTTTGTCATCCCATGCCTCTTACTGGTGCTCGCAGCTTTTAAGCCCGATAGCGAAATCGTGAAGTTTCAGGGCATCCTGCCGAAGCAATGGACCCTCGCAAACTTCCAGGAAGTTCTCGGCAATCCCGAGGAAATTCCACTTCTTCGCTGGCTGCTCAACTCGGTTTTGATCTCCATCTCTACAGCAACATTGGTATTGACGGTCTCATCACTGGCGGCTTGGAGCATGGCACGCCTCCGCCTCCCCGGAAAGCCAATCGTCTACGGAACCGTGCTCGCAACCCTGATGGTCCCCGGGCAGATTCTTCTAGTGCCAATTTACTTGCTTCTGAACACACTCGGCTGGCTCGATACGCCACTTGCCCTCATCGTCCCGGCGGCAGGCGGAGCCTTTGGCGTCTTCATGCTGCATCAGTTCTTCCTCGGGATTCCTAAGGATCTGGAGGAAGCGGCTGCTCTGGATGGCTGTAGCCGCTTGTCGACATTTATCAATGTCATCGTGCCACTTAGCCGGGCCCCTATGGCGACGCTTTTCATCTTTACATTCGTCGGCTCATGGAATGACTTCCTTGGACCTCTGGTTTTCCTCGATAGCCTTGAGCGCTATACGCTTCCAGTTGGTATCGCATTGTTCCAGACAAGCTACTACACCGAATACGGCCTAACGCTCGCAGCAAGCCTGCTCTGTACGCTTCCCACATTCATCGCCTTTATGATTTTCCAGCGGCAAATCATTAGCGGTATGGCAGCATCCGGGATGAAGGAATAACCGTGCGGTTTTCGTTTGCCAAGTCGCCTCTCCCTGCCGGAGGCGCAAAGGGAGCTATCGTACATCGAGCAGAGATTCTGACGACCCGTACCATTCGGAGAAATGGCACAGCGGATGTCATCCTCGTTAAAGGGTCTCCAGATGGCAAATCGTGGACGGATGGAGCAGTAATCGCGTCACGCAAAGATACACCAGGGACCGACATCGGGGATGGGTGTCTCTGCGTAGTAGGCAACGAGCTTTGGTTTTCGTATCGGGATAATCAGGTTCGCTCCAATGTGTTCTCAATCCGGGTCGCAACGTCGACGGACGAAGGCATGACATGGAAACCGCATTCAACGGTTGCTATGTCATCCGGGGCCAGGCAGGGCCTCTGGGCAAGCCATCTGTTTGCGCTTGGGAATGGCAGGGTTTTGTGCACATTTGATGACGAAGGGACGCCTTATCGGCAGTATCCAGGACACCAGTGGTTGACGGGGCTTATCTGGAACTCGACCACCCGCAAGTGGGACTCTCCGAGGACGGTTAGCCGTGCTCACAATGCATCCCATTTGTCCCGGGATGGCATGCCAAGTATCGTGCGACTTGATAAGTCACCGGATGGCCCTCTTGGGTGTGCGCTTGAGACGGTCACTACAACATCCGAACACGCATCCCAAATCATGTTTGTGACATCGACAGACAACGGCAAACGCTGGTCGTGGCAGGATGCTGAGCGGACGGTTATCTTTCGCTCTGAGAAACCGCGATACGCTGCCTACTCACCTTGGCTTACAAAGCTATCCAACGGCACATTGGCCTGTGTTTTTACATCCAATGATCGGGCAGAGACGTTCGACCTACCCGGAACACCAGCAGGGAGACTGCATGGGGATGTCATGCTTTCGGTAAGTACGAATATGGGAAAGACTTGGTCAAAGGCGGAAGTTGTTTATGCCGGCGGGAATCGAAACTACATGCCGCAGCTCCTCGAAGTCACGCCCGGCAAGCTGGTTTGCCTAAGCTTGGACCACGCTGTTGATCAGTTCACCGCCATAACCGGATCGATTGGACCATAGAAATGAAAGAAACGTTTACAAACCCGGTTGTTCACTTTGGTGCGGATCCATGGGTAATCCGCTACCGGGATGAGTACTGGTACTGCCATTCTGGCCGCGGAAACACGGTTTGGGTCGATCGTACGAAACACCTGCATCAGCTGGGGAATGCGAAAGCGCACAAAGTTTACACCGCTCCGGAATCCGGACCGTATTCCAAAGAACTCTGGGCGCCTGAGCTCCACCGTGTCGGAAATCAGTGGGTGATTTATGTGGCTGCGGATGATGGCGATAACTTCAACCATCGAATGATTGCGTTGGTCTCGGATGAAGAGCTCCCTACTGGGGCGTTTCGCTTTGCCGGCAAGGTCGAACTCCCCGGGGATGCCTGGGCCATCGATATGACGATTCTGGATCTCGGGCAGCAAGGCCGCTTCGCGCTCTGGTCAGGCTGGGAAGGCCGACAGAATGTAGCGCAGCACATTTACATCGCCAAAATGACAGGAATCACGACCTGCACCGGACAACGCGTCAAACTCTCATCGCCCGAATTCACTTGGGAAACTGCGGGAAGCGGAGGCAAAGATAAGCTGCCGACCATAAACGAAGGTCCACAGGTCCTGCAAAAGAACGGCCAGGTACATGTGGTCTTCAGTGCAGCCGGTTCGTGGTGTGATGAGTATTGCCTCGGCAGACTGACTCTGACAAAGGGTGCAGACCCGATGAAGCTTGCTTCCTGGGCTAAGCACCCTGAACCCGTGTTTCGGAAAACAGACAAAGTCTTTGGACCCGGGCATTGTTCCTTTGTGGATGATGCCAAAGGACAGACGTGGATTGTTTACCATAGTGCCCGTTCAAAGGGTGCTGGTTGGGACCGTCAGGTCTCGCTACAACCCATAGGCTGGAACGGGAACACGCCTGTTTTTGGAACACCGGTAGCACCCGGAAGTCCGCTTGAGATTCCCGTAAACTAGCAGTCAATCGCTTCCTGCATATCCTATTTCCATCGAAGAAAGAACCCATCAATGGCACAGTGCCCACGTCCTGAATATCCACGCCCGCAGTTTGTTCGCGCTGATTGGCTGAACCTTAATGGTCAGTGGCAGTTTGAAATCGATGCCGGAGATTCCGGGCTTGAGCGCGGCCTCAAAGATCGTGACCTCACGGGCGAAATCACCGTTCCGTTCTGTCCTGAAAGCACACTATCGGGCGTTGGGCACACCGACTTTATGGATGCCGTCTGGTATCGCAAGGTTGTTGAGATTCCGGCTGCGTGGTCAGGACGGGATGTCCTTCTGCACTTTCAGGCATCGGATTACGACACTACCGTCTGGGTTAATGGAACAGAAGTCGTTCGCCACAGAGGAGGCTTCACGCCATTCACGGCTGAGTTACGTGGCGTCGCAGGCCCCGGAGAAACGGCAACCATTGTCGTGCGTGCACGGGATCCAAAGAGCGGCCCACAAGCCCGCGGCAAGCAGAGCACGCGTTATGGCTCATACGGATGCTTCTACACGCGCACCACTGGGATCTGGCAGACGGTCTGGATGGAACCCGTCAGCAAGTTTTCCATGAAGCGTCCGCGTATAACCCCGGATGTCGCAAACCACTGCTTTCACATCGAGGTGCCGTTGCGGGCTAACCGCTCAGGAATGACATTAAACGCCACGGTTTCCTACAGTAGAGAAGAGCTTGCATCGATGAGCGTCACGACGGCATACGATTTGAGCCCACGGGCCGTCCTAAATATCCCCGAAAGTCATGTTCATCTTTGGAATGTTGGGGATGCTCACCTCTATGACATCACGCTTACGCTGAGCGATGCTGCTGGGAACATTCACGACACAATCACGACTTACGCTGGCCTCCGGTCTGTTGCCGTGGATGGCCGAAAGGTTTTGATCAATGGAAAGCCCGTGTTCCAACGCCTTGTGCTGGATCAGGGCTACTACCCGGATGGCGTCATGACCGCGCCATCGGATGATGAGCTCATTGCCGACATTACCCGCTCACTGGATGCCGGCTTCAACGGTGCGCGCCTCCACCAAAAAGTCTTTGAAGAGCGCTTCCTGCATCATGCGGACCGCCTTGGCTACATCGTTTGGGGAGAGTTTGGCGACTGGGGAATCGGCGGCTTCGGTCCCGATCACGATCATCAAAAACCGACATCCACATTCGTCGCCCAGTGGTGCGAAGCAGTGGAGCGGGATTACTCGCATCCATCAATTGTTGGTTGGTGTCCATTGAATGAAACATTCCAGGTCCCGGGAGACCGCTTTGTCGAGCTGGATGATGTCACTCGCGGGATGTTCCTGGCAACAAAGCTGCTCGATACGAGCCGACCTGTTCTCGATACAAGTGGCTATGCCCACCGCGTACAGGAATCGGACATTTATGATTCGCACGACTACGATCAGAATCCCGAGACATTCAAAGAGCGTCATGCACATGTCGCTGAGGATAAGCCATTCATCAACAATGGCTGGACAGATAAACCAACCAACATCCCGTACCGGGGCCAGCCGTTCTTCGTCAGCGAGTTTGGTGGAATCTGGTGGAATCCTGCGAAGTTCGATGACAAGGAAAGCTGGGGCTATGGCGACCGTGTGACCAGCCTGGATGCATTCCATGCACGCTTCAAAGGTCTCTGTGAAATATTGCTGGATGACCCGGAAATGTTTGGTTATTGCTATACCCAGCTCACGGATGTCTGGCCCGAGGAAAACGGCATTTACACCTTTGATCGTCAGCCAAAGTTTGACAACGCACTCCTGCGCGCCGTACAGGTACGCAAGGCAGCGTGTGAGGAGACCGAATAACCATGCGAAATCCGTACATCACTGGATTAACAATGTTTGTGGCTGCCATCCCGGTATTCGCCGCGCCACACCAATCTCCTCAGCAAAAGGCACCGTCGGGTTTTAGTACTCAGATTACTGCTGAACGTAAGGCTGTACTGGCACGTGTTGATGCCGATTCGCTCAAAAGCCATGTCAGCTTTCTGGCATCCGATGCCCTTGAAGGCCGCGCAACGCCATCCAAAGGACTGGATCTCGCCGCGGAATACATCGCATCACAGTTCCGCCGCGCTGGCCTCGAGCCCGCCGGGGATGACGGCTACTTCCAAACCACGGAAGTTCGCGCAAGTCGCAATGATGCATCCATGGCTAAGGTCCGCAATGTGGTCGGTATCCTCCGAGGAACAGATCCAACGCTGAAGGCGACGGCCGTGGTTGTCTCCGGGCATTATGACCATGTCGGGATGAGACCATCGACGACGCCTGGTGAGGACGTTATTTACAATGGCGCCAACGATGATGCCAGTGGCACCGCTGGTGTGATTGAGCTTGCGTATGCGCTAAAGGGCTACAAGCCAAAGCGCAGCATCGTGTTTGTGTGCTTTTACGGCGAAGAGCGCGGCTTGCTTGGTTCCCGTTTCTACGGCAACCACCCGGTAATACCAGCGAAAGATACGGTCGCGATGGTCAATCTTGAGCAGATTGGTCGCACGGATGACCTGGAGGGCCCACGCATCGCAGGGGGCAGCCTTACGGGTTATGACTTCTCCGATGTTGGTTTGATCATGACCGCAGCCGGAGCGGCAACAGGTGTCAAGGTTGACAAGCACCCGCAGAACTCCGATGCCTTTTTTGGTCGATCAGACAACCAGGCGATGGCAGATTTGGGCGTTCCGGCCCACACCCTATGTACGGCGTTCGTCTATCCGGATTACCACAAAGCAGGAGACCATTGGGACAAGCTCGACTATCCCAACATGGAAAAGGTCGTTCGGATGGTCGGATTGACATTGATGTCTATTGCAGATAGCCCACGACGTCCGGAGTGGAATGTTGCGAATGCAAAGACTGCAAAGTATGTCGAAGCGGCGAAAAAGCTGACCGGAAAATAGGGGTAGGTGACCCCGGTACATGGAATCGTGTTCCGGGGAAGTAACATAAACACTATGCAAGGCTTTTCACCCGGTGATGTGTTTATGGTTGACTGGGGGCATTATCGGTTCTCGATTTGCCGTAAGACCTACGTTTGGATGCTTACGACACGCGCTGCGGACGGGGAATGTGTCACGTGGACGACGAGCGACACCCTCATTCAGCTCACGACATCCAATCCGCAGACTGGCATCCAGAAGACCACATCCCTTGCTGAGTGCAAACTGGTCAGCATTTCCGAAAAGATGAGCGCTGCGGGCAAACGGCTTCTGGTCAGTTTTGATACGCCTGACAAGCTGCCGGTGGATGTCTACATCACGTGTGGTAAAGACGAAATCCGAATTACGGTTGAGTGCACGCGAAGCCGCCCGGATGCCGTACTTGACCGGGTGGATATTCTTGGTGGCCTGGGTGTCGAAGGGGATAGTGAGGCGGTTCTGCCTTTTGATGATGGCCTTGTTGTCCCGGCTGCTGGCCCGGATGGTGGAATCACCATGTCTGCCTGGGAAAGCGGCGGACCGGCTGTGTTTGGTCCATGGTTTGGCTTACGGCATTCCGGACAGGCTCTCCTAGTAACGGCGCTTTCAACATACACGGAAATCGATACCAAACGCGCGGCTGGACATCTGTTTGTAAGTCCGAGTTTTTCGCGGGACCCGGATGCCCGTCACTGCGATATCCGGATTCAGTTTCCAGAGGCTACAAGTGCGTTCGGAATCGCCCGCAAGTACCGCGAGCTGCAAATCACACTTGGTGGTCATCGGACACTTTCGCAAAAACGGCGTGAGCGCCCTTATGGTGTTTTGGCAGCCCTGCGCGGTGACTACGCTCTCGAAACGGCGTATCAGCTCACGGGGGAGGCCAGTCGTTGGCAGCAGCTGGAGCTGCTTGGGGATGGTATTGCCAGGCAAGCGTCTGCGCTTCCCGGTCAGCCGCAAGTTGTTGTTGCGGCCACGGAGTGGGTTGCACTCGGTGCGGATGTCTGGCTCCGACCGGCGTTGCAACAGCTTCCAGATGTTCTTGCTGATGCTACGCGGATTCCTCTTTGGTCTGTTATCTGGCGCGATGCCTGTGTCGGTATAGTTCCAGAGCCTGAGCGCGCTGCAGAGCTCCGGGTGCCGAGCGCGACTAGTCCGGGGATGGTCGAAGGGGAGAGCCTCGAGGGCTGTTACCGGGGATTTGCTGTCGATGTTACAACAGACGGAAACGTTAGGCTAAGCACCGATGGTAAGTGACATCAGGTCGCTCTGTGTTTACTGCGGGTCATCCAATGGGTACATTCCTCAGCACGCCAAAGGTGCGCACGACCTTGGGGTTTATCTAGCGGAAAGTAACATTCGGCTCGTTTATGGTGGTGCCGCCATCGGGCTGATGGGGATTGTCGCCAATGCGGTTTTATCGTCCGGGGGATACGTCACAGGGGTGATAACGGAACACTTTGATGCAGCCGGCATAACCCATAAAGGGCTAACCAAATGTGTCATCACTCCGGACATGCATACGCGCAAGGCTGAAATGATGCGCCTCTCCGATGCGTTCGTAGCGCTACCGGGTGGCATCGGGACACTAGAGGAAGTCGCCGAAGCACTGACTTGGGCTCACATCGGACATCACGGGAAACCCGTGGGCTTCCTCAATGTGGATGGCTTTTATGATCCCCTTATCCAAATGCTGGATCAAATGGTGACAAGTGGGTTCTATCGCCGAGAGCAGCGGGATGCCTTGGTGATCGCAGAGACACCAGCGCAACTACTGGAGCAGCTGCGGGTGGCAACATGGCCGGATGTTTCCAAGTGGGTTTGTTAGACATCTTGGAAGAAATGGATGATAATCACCCGATGAGTCCGTAAGTGCACGAATGCACCGGATTCCGGGAGGCTTCGAGATTCAGATGCAGCAAGCTAATCGTGCGGAGCGCACATTACTGGACTTAGGCAGATATCAATGGCTTGTCCTGTTCGCTGCGTGGCTTGGGTGGGGCTTTGACATCTTCGATGGCCTGCTCTTCTCATTCGTAGCACCAAACTGCATCCCGACACTGCTCCACATTCCGCTGGGGACTCCCGAAGCAAAAGCTGCCACCGCCGATTGGAATGGCATCCTTACCAGCCTCCTTCTCATTGGCTGGGCCATTGGTGGCATCCTCTTTGGCAAGGTGGCTGACCGCATTGGGCGCACCAAAACCCTCATGCTGACGATGCTCCTGTATTCGCTTGGCACTGCTGCATGTGCATTTGCTGTCAACATGCCGATGCTTATCTTTTTTCGCTTGGTCATCAGCCTCGGTATCGGCGGCGAGTGGGCGGCTGGGGCGGCGATGGTCGCCGAGGTTGTGCCTGAAAAGCGCCGGGTCGATGCAGGCGCAATACTCTATACAAGCGCTCCATTTGGACTTATGGGAGCAACGCTGCTGAGCCGTTGGTTCGTAGGTGATTTGTTCAAGGAAAGCCCTGAACTCTCGTGGCGCTACTTGTTTTTGTGCGGACTTATCCCGGCGATGGTTGCTTTTGTCGTCCGCAAATACATTAAGGAACCTGAGCAGTGGACAGATGCGACATCCGTTCGCACCGCTCGCATCTCCGATATCTTCACACCTGAATTTCGTAAACGCACGATTGGTGCATTGCTTCTTGCGGTCGTCGCACTGATTACCTGGTGGAGCTGCAATGCCTTCATTAGCGTATTCACAACAGCAATGGCTCAGGCCGAAGCGGGTAACCGGTCATTGGATAAGCTTGGGACCGTCGCACTGGTTGAGTCCTGGAAGCTGACTGCGAATGCTGCATTCAATCTGGGAGGACTGATCGGAACACTGGTAACCATCCCAATCTCAAAACATCTCGGTCGTAAAGCGATGTTTGCCGTTTACTTTATTGCGAGCGCGTGCGCGCTTCTGGCTGCCTTTGGATTAAAGTGGGCTCCTGAGCAACAGCTCCTGATGTACTTCCCGATTGGATTGTCTGTCTTCGGCGTCTTTGGCGCATTCACTTATTATTTGCCTGAACTCTATCCAACATGGCTTCGTGCTACCGGCGCAGGCTTCACATACAACACCGGGAGAATCATCGCCGCTGCTGGCCCGTTTATCGTCGGAACGATAGCGGCGGGCGGTCTGGATGCAATGCGATATGCACTGTTCATGGTCGGTTTTGCGCCACTTGTTGGCCTAATCGTGTTGCTCTATGCCACCGAGACAAAGGGACTTATCCACACGCGGTGAATCTCACGGACAAAAACGGTTGGCGTCTGTTCTACCCGACCAGTGAAATTTTCGTAATCATGCGAAGTTTGTTGCCAACCCATTGACAGAAACCGCGCCTGACCCGTGCGATGGGGATGTTCATCGTTGTATTCTTTACTTGGGCTAGATCGGCGCCGAAGCCTCATCAGCCCTAATCCGGAGGTTACCATGTCGTCTTACACACCACTTCGCTGGGGCATCATTGGATGCGGTTCAATCGCAAATCGACTCGGAAACGATGTCGTTCGCCTCGAAGATCATCAGCTGCAGGCAATCGCATCAAGGGATGCCGCCAAAGCTGACGCGTATGCTGAGAAGTTTGGTGTTCCAACCCAGCATACGGGTCCTGATGCCTACACAAATGTTGTCAATGACCCGGATGTCGACATTATCTACATCGCAACACCCCACAACTTCCACAAAGAGCAAGCGCTGCTTGCAATTGCTGCGGGCAAGCCTGTTCTTTGCGAAAAGCCATTTACCGTCAACACTGCTGAAGCGGAAGTCGTGATTGCTGCCGCACGCGAGAAAGGCACCTTCCTCATGGAAGGCGTATGGAGCCGCTGCTTCCCGGTCTGGCGCAAAGTGATGGAGCTGATTGGGGCCGGTGAAATCGGACACGCACGGATGCTTTATTCCGACTTTGGTTACCGCGCAGGCAACCTCGGCGATGACCATCGCCTCACTGGCTACAACGCCGAGGGACGTCTCTTCAACCGCAACCTCATCGGTGGTGGACTTATGGATGTCGGTATTTACCCAATCAGCATCGCCAATATGGTCTTCGGTAATCCCGTTGATGTGAAAGCCGTCGGTGTCCTCGGCAACTCCGGCGTGGATGAGAATGTCGGTATCGTTCTCGCGTATGCAAATGGTGAAGTCGCCACAGCGACGACCAGTATTCAGGTGACCACTCCGTTTACAACAACAATCCTGGGAACCGCCGGACGAATCGAAGTCGAGAGCCCGTGGTGGCGCCCGAAGGCATTTGTTCTCCACCGTGACGGCAAGGATGCCGAGCGCTTCTCCTTCGAGCATGAAGGCGAGGGCTTCCAGTTTGAAGCGATGGAAATCGCTGATTGTCTGCGCGCTGGCAAGACAGAGTCATCGGTGATGCCTCTGAACGACACACTGTCGGTGATGCGTTCTCTTGATGCTGTTCGTGCTCAGCTCGGTCTTGTGTACCCGGGAGAGTAGTATGGCAAAGCGTTTTCAACGGATAGCCCCCAGCCTGGCAGGCGTCGATGCGGCAGGAATTGTTGCATTCATCAACCGCGTCGATGCCGAAGTTGGTGGTCTGCATTCAGTGATGATGTTGCGGGATGGCAATGTCTTTGCCGAGTGTTGGTGGAATCCTTACA
>VFQT010000364.1_pt1 | contig 68392 bp, 51 predicted proteins | sample 3512381 | NCBI WGS metagenome assembly VFQT01 (sample SAMN10412376, study PRJNA504923) | tailings metagenome | isolation source: Relicate 2 Philex TSF3 active mining site | place: Philippines: Tuba, Benguet | collected 2017-08-29
AAGAAATGAAAAAACACTCATTCTGTGGATCCCACAGAGTGGGTTTTTGTTTTTTGTGGGGTATCTGCATTTGATCACTTTGACTGTTTCATCGAAACGCGATCTAGTAACACCATAATCCCAAAGGTCGAAACCCCGAAAGTCAAGGCGAACACAGTTAATGCACTATCTTGAGAACCCCATAAAACTTTCACCAACAATCCTGCCACAAACCCAAGCAAAAAGCTAACAGGGATCACCATCATCCATGCACACCTGATGAACCACTTCGGTTTAATTTTCATTAGCATTTGTTGTTTCAGTCAACAACATCAACCACCGTCAGATCCCAGTGGTAACTCCGTGACTTGAAAGTTGTATCAAAAATATTGTCGGATACATCACTTCAGTCACGGTGTACCAATCCTACCCCCTGTTACTAGACTATCGGTGTTCCAGACGGTAAAGTCCAGACACCGACTGGTTGACACCGTTAGTGCTACAACACCAACAGATGTCTACGAATCTGATTTCAAGGTCAGTAACACCACCTCAAACCGTGGACACTGTGTCTGGGGGATTTTGCTGAATCTCGGTGGGAGCATTTTGCTATTTGAACCTGATCGTTTCACGACAGTTTCTCCTGTTCAGAAAATTAGCACTTGACCGGCCAATTCGGTCAACGGATTGTCATTCGTATGGACGATGAAAAGGAGCGCGTTGCCTCCCGCTCTCAGTTCGCTGAAGGAGGAGCGTTAATCTGTGCCGTCGGAGCAGTGAGTGGCTTCGCCATTACCATATTTCAGCCGATATTCGACTGGAGGCGCGAGGCTATCAAACCGTTGATTCAGTATTTTTTCCTTGGGTTGACGCTTTGTACGCCATTTATCATCGGCTTCATGGTCTTCGCTTGGTTGATTCGTCAAAACCGTGAATGAATCGATCCTCCACCCAAGAACTCGGACAGGTTGTAGACCGACCTTTCATTCAAGTCCCTGTCGATAGGTGTACGTTGCCCTCTGGACCTTCACGACCGTGGACACTGTGTCCACCTACACCGGGTAATGCCACAATTGGTTCAGTTGGTTCACCGTGGACACTGTGTCCTTGGATGTTGTCGGGTGTGGTGTCAGCGGTCATCCAAAAGGGACCAGCTAGGGTCGAAATAGTCGGTTTCAAAATCCTACCCCCCCTGAGCACGGGAAGAATGCGTCGGAATGGCCCATTCGGGCTTATCCGATGCCGTCATGACCAACGTGCTCGACATGCAGCTCAGGACTTCCTCGTTCAATTGGTGGATGACGGGGCAGCTGATCGATACCCGGTTCATTGAATTATGATGATGCAGCCACATGAACATCTAGTGACACGGGATCTGGAGCGTCGGAGTCTCTGTCAATCCACTCTTTGCTGGACATCCAATATACAATGGCATTAGCATTTAGCGCCCTAAGTAACAATGCTTTATCTTTGCTTATCCGGGTTGCAACTAGTCGAAATTCTTCAACGCAGGATAAATACACATGCGCCTTTGGATGCTGGAGTAATATTTCTAGAAATTTCTCCCCAAATTCACTGCCGAAGAAAACCATTATCACAGGGACTCCTTTTTTCCACCTCACGCTATTTCGTGTTGTTAGCGAAGCAGATCGATAGACCGCGGAGACAAATTCATGTGCATCTGATGCGGAATCTAGTGCCTTGATCAATCGTTTAATGTCCATTTTAGGCTATTTGAGAACTAAGAGCATCAATCCCCTCAAGAGGTGAATTAGAATAGAAGGTTCATACATGTTTTGTTTTACCCGACATCGACCAACTAAATGCGGTCTAATCTGGAAATCTTTGAAACAATCCGTTCATCCCCACCGCTCCGCAACCCAATTCTGTCCACCACCATCGGACGGTTGGCCTGGACACTATGGATTTTCAAGACCGTGGACACTGTGTCCACCGACCCCGGATAATGCCAAATGTGGATTTTTGAGCAAAGTGCAAGGTGGATCGGAAAATAAGTGCCTCATAAACCTTTTAGTTGCTATAACGAAGATTCATAACCGATAAACCTTCATGAGCTATTTTGCCTCTGTGGTATGGGTGACCATCCATCGATAATCTCGAAGATCACGCTGTGGATTGTCGATACTGTTCCAACCTAGATATCTGACTGGTTGACGGGTACCAGGGACAATCCATGTGTGGTTAATGGCATGGCCGTCGGCAAAAACCATAGTAGCTCCACCACGATGAAGGCTAGAAGGTAAATTTGCCCAGAATGCCACCTTTATGTTAGCATCAAGTTCTGGAGTAATGTGAAAGTATGGAGTTGGGTTGTTATCCGGATGTACGTCAGTGATGTTCCAAACATCAGCTGGGCTCAACTTCTTGAAATCGTCTTGAGTGCGGTAGGTAACAACGCTTGGATTATCATATTTACCAGAACTAATATCATACTCAAAGCCGTCTCCCATAAGAGGGTTCATGCTTATGCTGATTTTACGATATAATTTACCGAAAGGGCGTTGAACAGGTGAATAATAGATGTCTGCAGGGCATTTGAATGGGGTTGTCGTGCGCCCAAGATATGGTGCTAGGAGTTCCTTCTCTCCAATCATGTAAATATCGTTGGTTTGTTCATCACCACCGATACTCCAAAATGCCCGGATGTGACACCAATTCGGAACTGATTTTAGTGGTTGAATACCATTCAACGGCAATTGTCCCCTGTAGTCGGTGGCATAAACCTGACAAGCAATACCGAGTTGACGTTTATTTCCGAGACAAGAAGCAGTCCAAGCTGAGTGACGTGCCTTCGATAAGGCTGGCAACAGCAACCCAGCTAGAATACCAATGATTGCAACAACCACCAATAACTCAACTAAGGTGAAACCAGGTGAACATACAAAATTCGACTGATATCTTGGGTGCCTATACGGCCGTCGAGTCCTTAGTCCAGAATCGATTACAAGTTCGTCTTCCATATTTGTATGTAACACGCTCTAGAAAACCTCAAAACAGAAACACCTGATTCATCTCAAACCGTGGACACTGTGTCCACCTTCCCCGGATAATGCCACATCTGGTTCGTTCGGTTCACCGTGGACACTGTGTTTGTTGGATCGCCGACGTGTCACCGGTCATTTCAAAACTAGCCAGTCGGGATCGAATCAAAACCAGCCAATATGATGGATTTGACTCATATCAACGACCAAAGCTCAGCGAACCGGCACTAGGGACGCTACGTTTACAACAGTGACGCGATGGGCGGGCTCGCTGCAGCGCATGGTTAGGCGACGTGAATCTCGTATCACAAATACTCCCACCGCATCTCGTCTGTAACCTCCGAAAGTGTGCCATCAGGTGCAAGGACAAAGCCGTCACCATTGACGGTGTGAACCATGCCAGCCAGATGACTCTTGCTGGTGGTCACGAACACTCTAACTCTCGAATCTGGGAGCGTGACTCGATAAATGCAAAGTGACGCTGGCTTGTCACGGAATGTGAAAACCTCCTCGGACGCTTCAGGTAAGGATGCCAACTCCGAGTAGGGGCGCGTGCGCAACTCGTCCAGCCTCCGCTTCGCAACGGAGAAAAGCTCCTGTGCCATCTCTTTAGATTTCGTGAACATGCAAACGTGCAAAGTCGCCTAAACTTCTGTTAATTCCCATCGATCCGCAACCAAGAGATACGTCGGATGGGTTGGGTTTCTTTCAAGAAGTCGTGGTGTGATGGAAAATCGACCGAGGGTGACGTTTCTGAGGCTACCTCATCGGCCACACCTCGTCAAAGGTTGGACGTGAGCACCTGGACCTTCAACCCCGTGGACACAGTGTCCCTGGAGGTAGTTTTGGCCGAAACGGGCCGATTTAAAGCAACTCAACGGTCGTTGAGTCCTTTTAAATGGGGCTTGATTGCCTAGGCACCGCTGGTAGCTGATTGCATGTGACGCATTACATCGCCTACTTCAGAGTCTCAACGCGACACCAAGGGCACGACGGTAACGGTATGAACGCCCAACGGGATGCCGTCGCCCGATTCGTCCTCAGCCAAAAAGGTCAGGTCCTTCACGAATTCTCGGAGGTCGAAAGCGGTGGTCTCAACGATCGTCCCCAACTCAACGCCGCTCTCGAAGAGTGCAAAAGGTCCAAAGCTACTCTGGTGGTTGCCAAACTGGACCGTCTGAGCCGAAACGCTGAGTTCCTACTTCGTCTTCAGAACTCAGGAGTCAACTTCGTCTGCTGCGATTGTCCCAACGTGGACCGTTTCACCGTGGGAATTCTGGCCCTGGTCGCGCAACGCGAACGGGAGCTGATCTCGGAACGAACCAAAGCCGCACTCACCGCTGCAAGGTCCCGGGGAGTTCGTCTTGGTGGATGTCGAGATGGTCACCACCGATCGACCGTCATGGTTCGAGCCAACCGACAAGCCGCTCACCGATTCAACCACTCGGTGCTCGGGGTGATCCGGGAGATTCAGTCCACCGGTGCCACCACCCTTCAGTCCATCGCCCACTGTCTGACCCGTCGTGGGATTTCGACCCGTACCGGTCGAACCACATGGCACCCCGCCCAAGTTCGAAACATCCTCCGAAGTACGTAGTCTTTCACCCTTCTGAAACCGGTGAAACGGTGGGTGATTTCACCGGTTTGTGCCACCTCGGCTTGCCCAATCTGAAAGCGCGGGCGGAGTGACCAGTCGATCTCCATGCAGCCCCGCAAAGAAGGCGGATTTTCACCGAAAATCCGAGGCGACCTGTGGGTGGCAAGGACTGACTTGTATACTCCCACTTGTATACTCGACTTGTATACTGCCCGTCGAAAATCGGGTCTTCCGACGTCCTTCCGTGTCCAAGTGGAAGTTATAAAAACCCAATGAAATCGGCCTAAAACGCCACTTTTGACCGAGGGTGAGAAGAGCTGTCCAAAGGGTGAGGAACAATTTCGAGTCAGGTGCTTTCAACCACTCAACCACACTTCCGCGACCCGGTGTCGTTCGAGGACCTTGCGGCAACGGGGTCAGCAGCGGGGTCAGGGAAAGATTTCCGAACTTGGATCAAGAAGGTTTCAACACTCGTCGATCACCTCGAGCCGGAGCCAATCCGGCGATCAGTTCCACCATCCGCTACTGCCGCATCCCCTTCCGGGGCGATGTCCCATCCACTTCAGGAAATGGGCCGACCCTGAACTTCAGCCCAAAACCACAGGGTTCATCAGGCCCCGGAAGGTTGAAACGGCTTCACGTCGTTGATCCGGTCGAAGTCCCGGTCGAACGAGGCGATTGCGAAACCGGGGTGGGCCACGATCGCTGCAACCCAGGCGTCGGGAAAGTCGACCAGGTGGGTCTTGAACCGCTCCAACGCATCCAACGTGAACGGTTCTGAAGGCACCTTGAGACGACAACCGGTGATGAGCTCACGAAGGGCGTCGGCCACCTCGGCCCGGTGTTGCTTGTAGAAACTGGTGAGGACCAACGCGGTCTCGGCGACGATCGTGGGGTCGAGGTGCAACTCGATCTTTCCCGAGGCGCTCTGCTGGAACAGGTCGGCCGCCGCCGAACTCATCTTCGGATGGTCGTTCCTGAGAAACCGGACCAGCAGATTCGCGTCGAGGATGCAGCGTTTCATCCGCGGGGATGCTTGGCGGCGTAGTGGCTGGCCTGGTGGGCGGCGACCGCAGCCTTCTCGCCCTCGATGCCAGGGAACGCCACCTCCGACTTGAGGCAGCCCTGCAATTCACGGACACCCCGAACGCGCCGGGCCACGAGCGTCTCGCCTTCGACCGACCACGAGAGTCGAGACCCCGCTTGCACCGGGAACATCCGGCGGACCTCCTCAGGGATGGTTACCTGCATGTTGGTGGTTACTGTCGTGATGGGATTTGCCATGCTTTGAGGGATACCTGAGCGCCGGGTAAGGCTCCAGTGAATCGCAATTCTTTCTGAGGGACAGTCCGATGAATGGAGTTTCCAGAGAGACGACGCCTTGAAAGGAGTTCCCCAGGACCGTATTCGCCCCACCGGACGGGGCCTATTTCCGCACGAGGCAGCCCGCCAAGATCAAGGGCAGTGATGAAGGCGTTCCACCGCTCAAGTTTCCAAAATCGGAAACCGTTTCACTGAGCCCGTTCCCGGACCTCGCCGCAGAGCCCTGCCCCGTCGCCTTTGCAGTATGCTTCAGATGAAGAGTTCCGGACTGACGCGGAAGTGGTCTGCCAGTTTGCGGATGTGCGCCACGGTCAGATTTCGATCGCCCCTGAGAATCATGGCCCCGAGGTTCCGGCTCCCACCCAGGAGCCGCGACAGATCGGCAGCCGACATCCCGGATTCTTCGAGCAGATGTCTCAATCGCGCCCGCACCCCCACCTTGGGCCAACGCAGGTGCGCCCGATCGTAGTCCTCGAGCAATCCGCAGAGCAGCTCGAAGTAATCCCGTTGATCGGCCGTGAAGTCCTCCTGCCACAAGGCCATCGCATCGGTGACCTCCGCCACGTTGACGTACTCCACCCTGTCGTGGACCGGGCGCGGCATCTGAAGCCGGCAAAGCCCCGCGTAATCCTTCGGCAATGCCGGAAACTGCAGTCCATTCTTGGCCTTCATAGCTCGTCTTTCCACTTGTCCTTGCTGTCCTCGGCGTGTGTGAAGAATCGCAACGTGTACACCATCCCGCGGTCGAAGTGGACGGCCGCGATCAGCCGGTAGGTGTTGCCACAAACGTTGAACACGATGACCGACTTCCCGCTTCCCACCGTCACCAGATCCGCGCTCGGATAAACTCGCCGCAGATCGGACAGATTCTGCCAGCGGGCCGCTCGCACGGTGGCAATCCAGATCGTCAGGTCCTTGGCAGCCTTCGGATACGCCATGGCGGCGTCCCTGATGAAGCCTTCCTTGATGATCCGCACGCATACAGGATGTATGCAATTGATGAGCCGGTCACCTGCCCAGAGACGAAGACGGGTTCGGGAGGGTTCGATGCCCCGGCAACACCGGCAACACCGGGATCGGGGCGGAGCGAGCTCTGGAAGCGATCACCCCAACCCCTCGCGCGCAGCGCGAAAGCGACCCCTTGTCCGAGCTTACCTGCGAGCGCAGGCCTGGTCCCGCGGAGCCTGCCCCATGCACCCATGCCCTCCCGAACGCCCGTCGAGGGAGCGCTGGGGCCGGACCAACCGCTCTGGCCTACGCCAGCAACGGCTTGATGACTTCGCCCGCGATGTCGGTCAGGCGGAAGTCACGGCCTTCGAAGCGATGCGTGAAGCGGGTGTGCTCGATGCCCAGGAGGTGGAGCATGGTGGCGTGCAAGTCGTGCACGTTGACCGGGTCTTCCACGATATTGTAGCCGAACTCGTCGGTGCGGCCGTACACGATCCCGGGCTTGATGCCGCCGCCGGCCATCCACAGCGAGAAACAGCGCGGATGATGATCGCGGCCAAAGCTGTTGGCGCTGATGTCGCCCTGCGAATAGGCCGTGCGCCCGAACTCGCCGCCCCAGATCACCAGCGTGTCGTCGAGCAGGCCCCGCTGCTTGAGGTCCTGGATGAGGGCGCCACTGGCCTGGTCGGTGTTGCGTGTCTGAGCCTTGATGCCGTCGGGCAAGCCCCCGTGGTGATCCCAGTCGCGGTGGCACAACTGGATGAACCGCACCCCCCGCTCCGCCAATCGACGCGCCAACAGGCAGTTGTTGGCAAACGACGGTTTGCCCGGCTGGGCTCCGTAGAGCTTGAGCACCGACTCGGGCTCGGTGGACAGGTCCACCAACTCCGGCACGCTCGTCTGCATGCGGAAGGCCAGTTCGTAGCTCTCGATGTGGGAGGCGATGTCGGGATCACCCAACACTCCCAAGCGCTTGCGGTTGAGAGTCTGCATGGCGTCGAGCAACTGCCGACGCGATTGGCCGCTCATGCCCGGCGGATTGGACACGTACAGCACCGGATCACCCTGGCTGCGCAGTTGCACGCCCTGGTAGTTGGCCGAGAGGAATCCATTGCCCCAATAGCGGGCCTGGAGCGATTGCCCGCCACTGCCACTCACCAGCACCACATACGAGGGCAGATTGGCGTTCTCGGAGCCCAGACCATAGGCGATCCAGGCGCCCATGGTCGGGCGGCCCGGCTGCTGGTTGCCGGTGCCGAAGAAGGTCACGGCCGGATCGTGGTTGATCGCATCGACATGCATCGTGCGGAGGAGCGCGATGTCGTCGGCCATGGCCCCGATGCCCGGCATGAGCGAGGTGATCTCCATCCCGCTCTTGCCGTACTTCTTGAACTCGAAGGGCGAGCCCACGCACTTGAGCACGGCCTGTCCGGCGGTCATGCCGGTGATGCGCTGTCCCCGTCGCACGCTCGGCGGCAGCTCCTGCCCGGTCATCTCCTTGAGCTTCGGCTTGGGATCGAACAAATCGAGGTGCGACGGCGCCCCGGATTGGAAGAGATAGATCACCCGCTTGGCCTTGGGCGGTCGGTGCAGCGCCTTCAAGGCACCAGCCACCGGCTGCGTGGCCGGAGACCCGCCCCGCAGGTGTGCCGGCAGGAGCGAGGCCAGCGCCATGGCTCCGAGGCCCGTGGAGCTGCGGGTCAGGAACGTGCGCCGGGTGAGGATGCGCTCGGCTTCGCCCTGAAGATAGGAGGGGTTCACTTGGTGATGGTCTCGTTGAGGTTGAGGAGCACGTTGGCCACGGAGGTCATGGCCGCCAGCGCGGCGGGATCCGACGATTCGGGAGCCTTGGACTCGCCGACGGCGATCAGGGCCTTCGCGGCGGCGGGATCGGCCTGGAATCGGGCGAGTTGTTCCTGATGGGTCTGCTTGAGAACGGCCACCTCGTCGGGCTGCGGCTTCCGGCCGAGGGTGTGCCTGAAGGCGCGGACCAATCGGCGGTCGAGGTCGGTCGGCTCCTCCTTCAACACCCGTTGGGCCAGGCCGCGGGCCGCCTCGACAAACGCGGGATCGTTCATGAGCACCAGCGATTGCAGCGGCGTCTGAGTGCGTTGACGCAAGAAGGTGCACACCTCGCGGTTGGGCGCATCGAAGGTGGCGAACGAAGGATAATGGGCCGAACGCCGCCAGAACACATACATGCCCCGACGGTAGAGGTCTTGCCCGTGGTCTTGGACGAAGACCGAGTCGGTGCCATCCCAGATGCCCGGCGGCTGGTAGGGCTTGACGCTCGGGCCGCCGATCTGGGGATTCAGCAAGCCGGAGACCGCCAGCGCGTTGTCTCGGATGTACTCGGCGTCCAGACGCAGGCGAGGGCCCCGGGTGAACAGGCGGTTGTAGGGGTCGCGGGTGAGCTTGTCGGGCGTCACCGTGGCGGCCTGCCGGTAGGTGGCGCTGGTGACGATCAGACGCAGGAGATCCCGGACACTCCACGGTTTGAGCTGCGGCGTTTTGGACCCGCGCCGGGGTCCGGCCGCCGGCCCCACCGAGCCACCGTCCCGAAAGCGTGTCGCCAGAAAGTCCAGCAACTCCGGATGGCTGGGCCATTCGCCTTGGGAACCGAAGTCATTGGCGGTCTTGACCAACCCGGTTCCGAACAGCATCGCCCAATAGCGGTTCACCGTGACCCGAGCGGTCAGCGGGTGCTCGCGCGACACCAACCACCGGGCCAAGGCGAGGCGGTTGGTCGGACCGGCCGGCAGCGGCGGCAAAAAGGCCGGCGTTCCCGGCTGCACCCGTTCTCCGCGGTTGCGGAAGTCGCCCCGGACGAGCACGTAGGTCTCCCGGGGCGGATCCAGCTCCTCCATGATGAGGGTGGTGGGGATCTTGGAATAGAACGCGTCTTTGGTGCGCCGCGCCTGGGCGAGGGCCTTCTCGGCGCGCAAATAATCCACCGCGTGATTCTCGCGGTAGAAGCGGGCCAACTCGGTGCGTTCTTCGTCGGAACGGGTGCCCCGTGATTTGGCGACGATGGCCGCATACCCCTCGAAGGTCAGCGACCGGGCCTCATCGGCCGACAGGGTTCGGGCGAAGATCCGGAGGTCGTCCACCTGGCCCGAAAAGAAGGCCTCGCCACGACGGGAGCCGATCCGCAGGGGCTCCGAGGTCGCGAAGGAACCCTTGAGCTGATCCTTTTCGGTCTCGAGGTCTTTGCGAACCCCGTTGACGAAGAGTTGCACACCCGAGGCCTTGGCCGATCCATCGTAGCTCACGGCGACCTGGAGCCACTGGTTCTGCGGCAACTGCTCCTTGGTGCGCACCTTGATGGCATCCTCGGGCCAGGCCTGGATGAGGTGGGTCTGGAGGCGGCGATCCGACACCAGCAGGTCGAAGCCGCGGTAACCGGGCCCCTGTTCCATCTGGCTCACGATCGCGCCATCGCCCTGGATCTTCACCCAGGCGGCCACGGCAAAGGCGTTGGTGCGGGCCCACTCCGAGCGCGAAGCCGCTTCGGCATGGGCCTTGCCGTCGAGCTTCAAGGCCTTGCCCAAGCGGCCGTCGGCGAACTCGGGCGCGTTGGTCCCCTTCCAGACCGCGCCGGAATCGAGAGCTCCATCGAAGCGCCACCGGGCGGCGAGGGCACGAGCGGAAGCCGGGGGCGGCGGACGCTCGCCGAGTTCGCGTTCCCACTTCTCTTGGGTTTCACCCAATTCGTTGGTGCGATCCTGCAAGGTCTTCTCGGCGTCTTTCAGGGCGAAATCGGCCTCCACGAACTTCGCGGCCTGCTCGGCCGTCGGCACCGGCAGGCGCGGAGGGGGGTTGTCGGTCCGGATGCGATCGAGGCCCTTTTCGGGCACGTTGTGGAAAAAGGCGTAGAGCTTGTAGAACTCCTTGGCGCTGATCGGATCGTACTTGTGGTCGTGGCACTCGGTGCACCCCACGGTCAGGCCCAGGAAGGTCGCCCCCACCGTGTTGACCCGATCCACCACGTACTTGTTGAGGTATTCGTCGGGGTCGGCGCCGCCTTCGTCGTTGGTCATGTTGTTGCGCACGAACCCGGTGGCCACGCGCTGACCGACCGAAGGATTGGGCAGGAGGTCTCCGGCCAATTGCTCGACGGTGAACTGGTCGAAAGGCATGTCGTTGTTGAAGGCGTCGATCACCCAGTCGCGCCACAACCACATGAAGCGAACGCCGTCGAAATGGTACCCGCTGGTGTCGGCATAACGGGCCAGATCGAGCCAGTTCTGGCCGACCCGCTCGCCGTAGTGGCGCGACTCCATCAGGCGGTCCACCAGGCGTTCGTAGGCATCGGGGCGCTTGTCCGCGAGGAAGGCGTCCACCTCGTCGACGGTCGGGGGAAGGCCGGTGAGATCGAGGGTGACCCGGCGTTGCAGGCTGGCCGCATCGGCTTCCGGATTGGGCCGGATGCCCTCGGACTCCAGGCGCGAAAGCACGAAGGTGTCGATGGCGTTGCGGGCCCACTTGGCGTCTTTGACCTGAGGCGGTTCCGGGGCGGTCGGAGCGATGAACGACCAGTGCTGTTGCCACGCGGCCCCCTGGCGCACCCAGTGCTGGAGAAGTTCGATCTGCGCGACCGACAGCGGTTTGCCGTGCTGGGGCGGCGGCATGATCTCGTCGGGATCCTTCGTCAGGATGCGTTCGACCAGGGTGCTGCTCTCGGGCTTCCCGGCGACCAGGGCATGATGGCCGGATTTGAGCCGCTGGAAGGCGTCTTCCTGCCGATCGAGGCGCAAGCCCGCCTTGCGTTTGCCCTCATCCGGTCCGTGGCAGGTGAAGCAATGCTCCGAGAGGATGGGCCGGATCTGCCGGTTGAAATCGACCCGGGGCTCGGTGCCCTTCACGGCACCAGCACCGAACGCGGAGGAACAGAGCCCGAGGAGCACCATCCAGCCCATCGCGGTCCCACGGACTCGGAGGGCACGGCACACAATCGCCAGACAGAGGGTCACGCCCGAAATCATGCTCCAGCCCGACGGGTCCAGCAACCCCCCAAGACAACCTTCATGGCCGCCAAAGGGGGGGGGCATTCCGGTCCGTCAGAGAGGCGCTCCCGAAGCCCACCAGGTTCGGAAGGCCCGGCGCAGCCCTTGCCGGTACAGGGCTCGGGCTTCGTCGTCGGTGAGGGCCCGGTCATAGACACGCACCTCGTCGATGTCGCCCTTGAAGAAGTAGTACTGGTCCCAACCGATGCGGATCGGAGAATCGCCCGGGGCCATCACGCCGGCTGCGGAAATCGATTCGACCGGCCGCCCATCCACCCACTGGGTGAGCGTCTGCCCATTCCAGATCTGGATCAGATGGATCCAACGACCCACAGCCGCCCGGAACGGCCGCTCCAAGGCACGGTACTGGTTGGTGCTGCCGGCAGGCCTCGTCCAAATGCCTCCCCGGATCGCGCCCTCATCCCAGCCCAGGGCCCATTGGCGCCCCGGTGAATCGCGGTCGCCCACGGCGCGGTCTTTGAGGATGAGTTTGCCGTGGTGCTTGAGCTCCGAAGCCTTCACCCACACGACCAAAGAATAGGCGTTGGTCTCGGACTCCGGAAACTCCGGGATGCTGATCCCCGACTCGCCATTGAAATGAGCCGCCCGGGGCCCGGTCTTGGAGGCATCGGCCACCCAGGAGACCCCGAATGGAACGCCATGATGACCGCGACCGCTGTGGTCTTGGCTGTCGCCATCGAGCGGATAATAGGCCACCAACCCCGCCGTGGGTTCCCGCTCGGGGGCGTCTGAAACCAGGGCCGTCAGCGACGGGATGAGCGGCAGTCGGGGCAGCCAACCGCTGCGCAACAGGGCCAACCAGAGCGCAGCCAGCGTGAGCACCGACGTCAGGGCCACCTTCAGGGACCGTCGGCCCTGCGGCTGCAACACCCGCTCCGCCCGGGACAATTGGGCCGCATTCGCCGAGACCACGGCCTCCAAGACCGACCGCACGGTGCTCAGATGGCGAAGGCGATTCATCCCCACCGGATGACACAACCGCTCGATCAGTCGATTGAGCACCCGGTCTTCGCGGCTCCAGGTGCCGGCCGCGGTCAACCTCGGCGGCAACGACGGGTATTCCAGCCGCGTGTTTCCACTCCAGAGTTCGTAGATCAGCTTTCCAAGTGCGTAGAGGTCGCGCTCGGCGCCTTCGCTGCTGCCCGGAGGGCAATACCCTTCGGTCGAGGCCGTGATGGCCACCGCGTCGTGGGTCGCTCCGACCGTGTCGTAATCGGCCAACACCCATCGGCCCTGCAACTGGAGGAGATTGGCGGGTTTGACATCGCCATGCACCAAGCCGCGCTGATGCAGGAACTCCAAGGCCCCCACGACCGACAACGCCGTTTTGGCCGCCGTCACGGTCGTTCCCGGAGCCACCAGGCCCGGGGTCAGCGGCGAGTAATGTTCGAACTCCGAGAGCGGGGCATCCTGCGCATCGGCCAAGGGCAATTCTTCCCAAGCCACGCCATTCACCGGCTCCATTCCGTAGTCGAGCACGGGCATCAATCCCGCCTCGACCGACAGGCCCTTGAGTGATTCACGGACCTGCTGGAATCGCACCAGCGTGTCGGGGTCGCGCTGGCGGGTGATCTTGAAGATCCTCCAGCGACCCTGGGTGTCTTCGATGAGGTGGACCTCACGGAAATCCCGGGCCGACAGGCACCGCTGCCGGCGCCACGTTCCCAAACGCTCGCGCAGGGATTGCGGGAGCGGACTTTCTTCGGCTTCTGATACGATGGAACTCATCCCAAACGACTCGAATCAGGCTAGTGTAACACCGGAAAATCTGCACTTCTTCTTATCCGGAAGGGTGATTCTTTTCGGGCGGTTTTTTGCGGCATTTCTGATTGTCGGACGCGCGGGCCTCCATGGAAGCTGACCTCATGGGCCCAGAGGAAATCCGCTTTCGCCCCCGCTCCACGCCGCCGACTCCGACCGGCACCCTCACTGAATTGCGGATCGAAGGAATGGACTGCGCGAATTGCGCCCGCTCGGTCACCGAGGCCCTTCAGGGTATTCCCGGGGTTTCCCGAGCCTCGGTGGACCTGCGAGGCGCCACGGCCCGGGTCTTCTGGCAACCCGGACACGTGCCCGAACCGCTGCGGCTGATCACTGCGGTGGCGCAGGCCGGTTACCGGGTTCAGGAGCCCGAGAACTCCGCATCTCCCACCAGTGGCGGGCCCACCCTTCGGACGGCAGCAAGCAACCCGTGGGCGACGGCCGTATGGCTCGGGGTGCCGGCCATGGTGTTGCTCTTGGCCGGAGACTGGCTCGGTGGCTGGGGCATGCATCGCCTGTTCCAGACGGTCGCCCTGGGGGTGGCCACGGTCGTCCAAGGGACTGTCGGGGGGCGGTTCTATCGCGGGGCGTGGCGGCAGGCGCGGGTGGGCCGCTCCAACATGGACACGCTGGTTTCACTGGGTTCCTCGAGCGCCTACCTCTGGAGCCTGTGGCTGTTTTTCACCCGAGACCACGCGCACCTCTTCTTCGCCGAATCGGTCAGCATCCTGACGCTGGTCAGCGTGGGCCACGCCCTCGAGGCCCGGATGAGCGCCAAGGCCGGAGACGCCCTGCGGGCCCTGCTCGAATTGGCTCCCGTCACGGCTCGGCGCCTGGATGCGGGCGGACGAGAAGAGGAGACTCCCGTGTCGCAACTGCGCCTGGGTGACCGGTTGCGCATCAAGCCCGGAGACCGGATCCCGGTCGATGCGGTGGTGTTGGAGGGGGAATCCTCGGCCGACGAATCGCTGCTGACGGGCGAACCCATGCCGGTGGGCAAAGCCGTGGGCTCCGCGTTGCTGGCCGGTTCGTCCAATGGGGATGGCAGCCTCATCGTCCGGGTGAACGCCACCGGGCAACACACCACCCTGGCCCGGATCGCCGCCGTGGTCGAACGGGCGCAGTCGAGCCGAGCCTCCATCCAACGTCTGGCCGACCGGGTGAGTTCGATCTTCGTGCCGGTGGTGGTGGCCATCGCCGCTCTGGCCGCTGCGGCGTGGGCCTGGGCTCCCGAATCGGTGCGTCACTGGCAATCCGTGCTGAGCCCGCTGCTGTGGCACCCGCAGGCCTCGATTTCTCCGATGAACGATGCCGTGGCGGCCTTCTGCTCGGTGCTCATCGTGGCCTGTCCCTGCGCCATGGGGCTGGCCACACCGGTCGCCCTCATGGCGGGCATCAATGCCGCAGCGCGCCGGGGTATCCTCATCCGGGATGCCGTCGCGCTGGAAAAGACCGGGCGCATCTCCGCCCTGGCGTTCGACAAGACCGGCACCCTCACAGTGGGCCGCCCGTCGGTGACTCGATGGAACGATCGGCGTCCGTCCGAATCCCGCTCCGTTCCCATGCTCACGCTCGCCCATGCACTGGCTGAACGATCCCAACACCCGGTCTCGCGGGCCGTGGTCGCGGCCGGCCAAGCCCTTCGGGATTCGGGAGCAGGCCCGGCCACGCCGGCGGGGGCCACTTCGGCCGTTTCGGCCATTTCCCCTGCTCTGCCGTCCCTGACGTCGTGGCGGGAACTGCGCGGTCAGGGCCTCGAAGCCATCGCCGCGGGCTCCGATGCGACACGCCCCCTGCGGTTGGGTTCCCTCGGCTGGATGCGCTCTCTGGGAGTGCCTCTGGACGGGGACTCCGAGGCCGCGATCCAACAGGCCTCCGATGCGGGCCAAAGCGCTCTGCTGCTCGTTGAAGGCACCGTTCTGCTCGGAATCCTGCATGTCGGCGATGCAGTGCGCCCGGACTCGGCGGAAGTGCTGCAACGCCTGCACGATCAGGGCACCGAGACCTGGTTGCTCTCGGGCGACACCGGCCCCGCCTGTCAGGCCGTGGCGAAAGCGGTGGGCATCCCACCGGAGCGGGTCCGCGCCGAATGCCGCCCGGAAGACAAGGTGCGCATTCTCGGCGAAATCCGAGCCCGGGGGCGTCGGGTGGCCTTCGTGGGCGACGGCATCAACGACTCACCGGCTCTGGCAGCGGCCGATCTGGGGATCGCCGTGGCCCAGGCCTCCGACGTGGCCCGCGAAGCCGCGGATATCGTCCTACTGCGACCGGATCTGGCCGCGGTGGTCGAGGCCCTGGATCTCGCCGGTCGGACGCTCCGGACGATCCACCAGAATCTGTTCTGGGCCTTCTTCTACAACGCCGCAGCCGTGCCGCTGGCCGCCTTGGGATTCCTCAGCCCGGTGGTCTGCGCCCTGACCATGGGCCTGTCGGACCTCATCGTCATCGGCAACGCCCTGCGCCTGAGGCGGCGCCAGGGAATCGGGGATCAAGCGTTGACCGATTCGTCTCGGACGGCCCCGCGCTGAAAGAGGCAAACCCCCACACGTTCAATGTGGGCCGCCACGTCGGGATCGAGGTTCCGGTCGAACAGAATCAGGCTGAAGCGATACGGCAGCAGCAGATCATCCAGCGCGTCGTAGATCTTTCCGACGGATCGCCAGTCGAGGGCCCCGCCCTCCAGCGAGAGGTCGATGTCGGATCCCGGTTTGCAGGTGCCCTTGGCACGGGATCCGAACAGGGTGGCCTTCTCCACCTCGGGAAACCGTGACAGGACGCCCGCGATGCCATCGAGGGTCCGTCGGGTCAATCCGTGCATCGGGCTCATGGTTCCAAAGCCTCCAATTCGGAAAACCGGCGACGGAATTGTTCGAACTCGCCCACAAAGCTTCCCAGGATCGCGGACGCGACCTCATGGGCGGTCTTCTCGTTGTAGGTGTGACTGCTGCGGTTGCGCGCCTGGATCATCGCCATCCACTCGTCACCATGGGGGATCAACCCCTTGGCGAACCCTTCGCGGGTGGCGTCCTTGGATCCGTACAGCGGGCCGGCACCGCGCGATTCGAGAAAATCCTTGAGGGTATTCCACGCCAGTTCATGGGTGAACTCGAAGGCTTGGATCAACCCCTGCTGCTCCAGGTCGGACAATCGGCGCTGCTTCGCCAGATCGGCCGCGGCCGCCAACTGCAAGAACGCCCTACAAAAACTCTGGAAACGCTGACGCCAGCGGACATCTGGAGTCTGAGACATGCCGAAAACCAATCAGACCCCCCCTGTTTTCGCAGCATCAATTTCGTCCCATGCATCGTTCGTCCCATGCATCTCCAGCACCCAGTTCGCTCACTCCAGGAACCCACCTGTCGCATCCGGTTCTTCCTGTTTTTGCAGACGGTGGGCTGCGAGCCTGATCCAGAAAGCGCCGAAGGAGGTGCCAGGCCTATCACGGCAGGCCACTCGATCCGGCACGTCGCCCCCACAGCGACCGCGATCAAAAGTCACTACCGTTGACATGGTTTGTCTTATTTCCGAAATTCATCCCATGGCAATTGCATCCACAACCCTGCAGGTTCGACTGCCGGTCAAGCTCCGGGACGAGGCCTCTGTGACGCTGGAGGAGATGGGTTTGGATCTACCGACCGCCATCCGCCTCTATCTGACCAAAGTCGTCAAAACCCGACGGATTCCATTCGAACTGGAGGCTGATCCAGTGGTCGAGGCCATCGAAGCGGATGAGGCGCTCCAGGGACGCATGGACCGTATCGGCACCGCCTGGAAAAAGGCCGCCAAAAAACGGTGAGGGTCCAAGCGGTGAGGGTCCTTCTATCAGCCCGGATCCGCAGGCGGGAATTCGGCAAGTCGATCCTGGCCGAGGACCTGCCGGTCATCGCCCGATCGGCGAGGGCCGCCTTGGCGGTACCGATAGCTGCCAAGGGCCTGCCCGCCGGCACGAGGTTGCTCAAGGCCTATGCCACCTCGCCCCGCGGGGCCAAGCGCGTGGTTTATCTGCTGGTCCTCGATGGCGGGGATCTCTTCCTTCTGTTCTATCGCGGCAAGGACGACCCGTTGGGCCGGAATGTCAGCCTGTCCAATGCGGAGTTCCGAAAAGCCCTCGACACACACCTGAACCTGCTGGAGGCGGACATCGCCCGAGGCGACATCGAACCGGTCATGCTGCCGTAGGCATGCCCCCCGACCACGGGTGTGGCAAGCTCCGCTCGGGGAGATCGGTTCAGGCGCGCAGCGTGGCTCCGAGGGCCGATTGGAAGACGGTGACCAGGCGTTCGTGGGCGGCCTGCACTTCCTCGTCTTTGAGGGTGCGGTCGGCCGCCCGATAGGTGAACGAGTAGGCCAGGCTCTTGTGACCCTCGGGCACGTGCTTGCCGCGGAAGACGTCGAAGAGTTCCACCGCCTCGAGATGCTGCGGCTTGGCTTGCTTGACGGCGGCGAGCACCGCCTCGTGGGTGACGGCCTCGGGCACGATCATCGCCACATCCCGCTGGATCGACGGGAAGGCGGCCAGGGGTTTGAAACTGCGCGCCGGGTTGCCCCGGGCCAACAGCACATCGAGGTCGAGCTCGGCCAGCAACACGGCATCGCGCAGGTCGTGGCGCTTGGCCAGCGTGGGCAGCAACTGGCCCAATTGGCCCAGGGGCATCTTACCGCCGAGGGTCACCGTGGCCGACTCGAGCATCAACGCCGTGCTCTCCGGGCGCCGCGCATACACCACGCCGCGGAGACCCAGGCGCTCGATGAGCTCTTCGACCAGGCCCTTGAGGTCGTACACATCGGCTTTGGCGTCCCGGTCGGCACCGGACCAGAAGCGGGCATCCCGGGCACCGGTCAGTGCAATGGCCACACGCCAGCCTTCACGGGCCACCCCGTTCTGCAGGCTGAACACCCGACCGATCTCGAACAACTGCACGTCGCCATTGCGACGGGTGAGATTGTGGCTGAGCGAATCGAGCAGGCCGGGCAGCAATGACGGCCGCAGCGCATTCATGTCGCTGCTGAGCGGATTGGCCAGCAGGACGACCTCCGACGACACACGTCGGGCGGCCGCGTCGGAAATCAAGGTCTGGCCCTGGGCTTCGTCGAGGCCCAGACCGGTGAGGATGCGCCGAACCTCGGCGAATCGGTCGTAGATGGCATCGAAGGGATGCGAGCCCACCGCGCCGCGCGGGGCCGTGGAGGGAATGCGGTCGACACCGAACAGGCGGGCCACTTCTTCCACCAGATCCACCTCGCGCTTGAGATCCACCCGCCACGACGGCACGCGCCACACCGAGGTGGGCGATCCGGTGCGGCTGCCCTGCCCGACCTCGTCGATGCCGAGTCCGGCGAGGAATCCGGCTTGGGTCGCGGCGGGAATCTCCACACCCAGGAGCACCTGAGCGCGATCGTGGCGCAAGGTCAGCTCCTTGGCCTGGGGCGGATTCGGGAAGGCATCGACGGCCTCTCCGGACACGCTGCCCCCGGCGACTTGCAACAGCAGTTGGGCACAACGCCGACCGGCCGATTCGGCCGCGTGGACATCGGCTCCGCGCTCGAAGCGGTAGCTCGCGTCGGTGCGCAGCGCGAGGGCCTTGGAGGTGCGGCGGATGCCCGTCGGGGTGAAGTAGGCCGACTCGATCAGCACGTCGGTCGTGTCGTCCTGGATGCCCGAGTTCGATCCGCCCATGACGCCCGCCAAGGCGATGCCTCCGGCGGCATCGGCGATGAGCAGGTGTTCCGGGTTCAAGGTGTGCTCACGACCATCGAGGGTGGTGAACTTCTCCCCGTCGGAGGCACGGCGGATGACCACCTCGGGCAGGCCCGCCGCGTTGGGTCGGATGTGCCGCAGGTCGAAGGTGTGCAGGGGTTGGCCCGTTTCCAACATCACGTAGTTGGAGAGGTCCACCACGTTGTTGATGCTGCGCAGCCCGACCTTCTCGAGGGTCGAACGCAGCCACGCCGGGCTGGGGCCGACCTTCACGCCGCGGATCACCCGGGCCGTGTAGCGCGGGCACAGGTCGGCGGCCTCGAGGCGGACGGAGGCCGAGGTGGAAGCCGAGATGGCGGCCGCCGGGGCCTCGGGCAAGGTCACCTGGGGCAACCGCAGAGGCTTGCCGGTCACGGCGGCGATCTCGCGGGCGATGCCGATCACCGAATTGAGGTCGGGGCGGTTCGGAGTGACCTCCAGGTCGAAGACCACGTCACTGCCCGAGAGACCGAGGTATTCGGCCAAGGGCTGCCCGACGGTGGCGTCTTCGCGGAGGATGAGCAGACCGTCTTCCCGCCGATGGCCGATGGCTTCGGGATCGAGACCCAGCTCCTCGTGGGAGCACATCATGCCGTGGGATTCGACGCTCCGGATCTTGCCCACCTTGATGGTGAAGGGCTGGGTTTCGCCCGCCTTCAAGGGCAACGACGCTCCAGGAAGGATGAGCGGCACCTTGTCACCGGCCTTGAAATTCTGCGCGCCGCAAACGATCTGGCGTTCGCCCCGACCGTCGGCCACTCGGCAGACCGACAGCTTGTCGGCATTGGGGTGTTTGTCGCGGGTGAGCACCTGGGCGACGACGACCCCTTCGAATGGACCGGCCAGGCGTTCGACGCCTTCGACCTCCAGACCCAGGAGCGTGAGGCGCTCGGTGAGTTCTTCGGGGGTCCCGTCGAAGTCCACATAGTTGCGGAGCCAGTTGAGGGTGACTTTCATGGGCGAAAAAGAAGGGGTGCAGGGGCGACGACGCGGGTGGGGTGGACTTCAGAACTGCTTCAGGAAGCGGACGTCGTTCTCATACAGGAGCCGGATGTCGGTGATGCCGTAGCACAGCATGGCGATGCGCTCGATGCCGAAGCCGAAGGCCCAACCGCTCCACACCTCGGGGTCGTAGCCCACGTTCTCGAAGACCTGCGGATGCACCATGCCGCAGCCGGCGATCTCCAACCACTCCTTGCCCAGTTTGCGGACGAGGGCGTTGGTGAAATCGATCTCCAGGCTGGGCTCGGTGTAGCTGAAGTAGTGCGGGCGGAAACGCAGTTTGACGTCGTTGCCCAGCACCTCCTTGAACACCGCCTCGACCGTGCCTTTGAGGTCGCTGACCGTGACGTTGCGATCGACGTACAGACCTTCGATCTGATGGAAGGTCGGATTGTGCGTGGCGTCGGCGTTGTCGCGACGGAACACGCGCCCCGGCACCACGATGCGGATCGGAGGCGGGGTCTTTTCCATGACCCGGATCTGCACCGAACTGGTGTGGGTGCGGAGCAGCGGACGGCCGTTCGAATCGAGGAAGAAGGTGTCCTGGGCATCCCGCGCCGGATGATCCTTGGGCGTGTTCAGCGCATCGAAGCAATGGACTTCATCCTCGATCTCGGGTCCGTCGGCCACGGCGAAGCCCAGCTTGCGGAAGGCGCGCACGATGGAATCGGTGACCTGGGTCAGCGGGTGAAGGCGCCCCAACGGCCGGCGACGACCCGGCAGCGTGAAATCGGCGGGCTCCTTGGGCAGGGCGGCCTTGAGTTCGAGGACACCCCGCACGTCGACCAACACCGCTTCCAACTCCTGCTTGGCGGCGTTGATGGCCTTGCCCGCCAGGGGGCGCTCCTCCTTGGGCAGCGAACCCAACTCCTTCATGAGGGCCGTGAACTGCCCCTCGGCGCCGAGAAAACGCCCCTTGGCCCGATCGAGGGCAGACAGGTCCGGCGCGGCCCGGAGTTCTTGCTGCGCGGCGGCGAGGATGGCGGGAAGTCGTTCTTGAAGGGACATGGCGGAAAATCGGTCGGGGGCGGTCGGGTGTGCGGTGCGGGAATCCGGGGCGATCGATGTCGGCCGGTGAATCCCCGGGGCCGAGCCGGACAAGCTCGGGCCAAGGAAACGCAGGCCAAAGAAAAACGGGCGACCTTTGTCAAAAGGGCGCCCGCCTCGGAATTTCCGGCGATGTGCAGCTCGGGTCGCTTCAGGCGGCAACAGCCTGGGTCGTCGCACCGGGCTTGGCCTTGAGAGCACCCTGGGCCACCTCGACGAGCTTGGCGAAAGCGCCGGAGTCGGTCGCGGCGATGTCGGCCAAGACCTTGCGGTCGAGCGAGCATCCGGCGGCCTTCAGGCCTTCCATGAAGCGGCTGTAGGTCAGACCGGCGGCACGGGCAGCCGCGTTGATGCGGATCTGCCAGAGGTAGCGGAAGGTGCGCTTCTTGGCCTTGCGATCGCGGTAGGCGTACTGCATGCCGTGGTCGACGGCATCGCTGGCGTACCGGTAATGGCTGCTGCGGCGTAGGCGAAAGCCTTTCGCCAGCTTGAGCATCCTTTTACGACGTTTGCGGGAAGCGGGAGCGTTGGTGACGCGCATGGAAGTAGACGGTTAGAAATTCGGAGAGTTCAGTGGGAGAACGGCAGACATGCCTTGATCTTGTACACGTCGGTCTCGTGCACGAGCTTCGCAGTTCCCAGACGACGCCGCCGGTTGGCGTTCTTGCTGGAGAGCAGGTGGCGCTTTCCGGCGTGCTGGGTGAGCACCTTGCCGCTCGCGGTGATTTTGAACCGCTTGGAGACGGACTTCTTGGTTTTGATTCCCTTCGGACGACGCATAAACTGGACCTTTTCGATAGGACGAAAGAGCGGAGAGCTTACGGGTGATGGCCTTCGGATCAAGCGGTATTTTGATCATCCTGAAGCCAATGACGGATTTGCTGAGGTTTTCACCGCTTTTGCCCGGTGATTTCCCCCGACAAGCCGTCGGTCGACTCCCGACATGGCCGGTGAAACTCACCGTTTGGTGGTTGTCGGCAAGGTCGTGGACGATTTGCCGGAGCTGGTGCTCGGATTCCACGGGGTTCCGCCCTTGATGGTCGTCTTGGTCTCGCCCAACAACCCCGGCTTGGTGGTGACCGCTTCACCCAGCCTGTGGCCGCTGGGATCCTTGAAGGTCGTCTTGGTCTGGCCCAGAAGATCGGGCTTGGTGGTGACTGCCTCGCCCAGCCGGTGACCATTGGGATCTTTGAAGGTGGTCTTGGACTCGCCCAGGAGATTCGGCTTGCGGGTGACCGCCTCACCCAAGGTCTTGCCCGAGGAGTCGCGGAGCGTCGTGCGGGTTTCTCCCAGGAGATTGGGCTTGGTCGTGATGGCCTCGCCCACTTTTTGTCCGCGGGCATCCCGCAACTCGGTGCGGGTCTGCCCCAGAAGGTCGGGCTTCGAGGTCTTGGCCTCCGAGGGTTTGAACGGCTTGTCGGCGGCGTGGGCGGACATCGCTGCAACGAAGGCGACCAGCATCAGGCGGCTCACGGCGGAACGGGTTTTCACGGGGAATTTCGGGATCAACAAGCAGCGACAGTCGCCGATCCGTTTCCGGCGCGCAAGGGACCGGGGATTCACTTCGGGGATTTCAGCCGGATTGTCAGCCGCGCCCCAGCGGGGCGATTCTTTGCGTTTTGCCTTCGGATGCGATCCGGTCCAGACTTGCGGCCGCTCAATGAACGCTCCCATCCGTGTCGCTGTGACCGGCGCTGCCGGTCAAATCGGTTACTCACTCCTGTTCCGCATCGCCTCCGGTGCGATGTTCGGGCCGACTCAACCGGTCATCCTCCACCTGATCGAGATCGAACCCGCACTGAAAGCCCTCAGCGGCGTGGTGATGGAACTCGATGACTGCGCCTTCCCCCTGCTGCAAGGCGTGGTTCCGACCGCCAGCCTCGACGAGGGCTTCCGCGGCGTGAACTGGGCGTTGCTCGTGGGCAGCGTGCCCCGCAAGCAGGGCATGGAGCGCAAAGACCTGCTGGGCATCAATGGCAAGATCTTCACCGGTCAGGGCCAAGCCATCCAGCGCAACGCCGCGTCGGATGTCCGCACGCTGGTCGTCGGCAATCCCTGCAACACCAACTGCCTCATCGCCATGAACGCGGCGAAGGACGTGCCGTCCGACCGCTGGTTCGCCATGACCATGCTCGACCAGAACCGCGCCAAGACGCAGTTGGCCAAGAAGGCCGGCGTGCGGGTCGATCAGGTGTCCAACATCGCCATCTGGGGCAATCACAGCTCGACGATGTATCCCGACTTCTACCAAGCCCGCATCGGCGGCAAGGCCGCCACGGCGGTCATCAACGACGAGGCCTGGTTCAAGGACTCGTTCATCCCGACCGTGCAGAAGCGCGGTGCGGCGATCATCGAGGCTCGCGGGCTGAGCTCGGCGGCTTCGGCGGCCAACGCCGTGGTCGACACCGTGCGCGCGCTGACGACCCCGACGCATCCCGACGACAGCTTCAGCGTGGCCGTGTGCTCACAGGGCGATTACGGCATCGAGAAGGGCCTGATCTTCAGCCATCCGACCCGCAGCGACGGTCAGCGCTGGGAGATCGTCCAGGGCGTGCCCATCAACGAGTTCAGCCGTTCCAAGATCACGGCGACCGAGAACGAACTGAAGGAAGAGAAGGCCCTGGTGGCCGACCTGCTTCCGAAGGCCTGAAAACGGGCCATGACCCGGGTTTTCCCGGCCTCGAGACGCCAAAACGCCCCGACCTCGCGGTCGGGGCGTTTTGCGTTCAAACAGATCCGGATCAGCCCAGCTTGGAGAGCAACTCCGCGTTGGTCTTGTGCTTCTTGAGCGCGGCGATGAGCGTCTCCATGGCTTCCACCGGTTGCAGGTCGGTCATCATGCGGCGCAGCTTGCGGATGGCGTCGATCTGGTTCGGCGGGAAGAGCTTCTCTTCTTTGCGGGTACCCGACTTCGGGATGTCGATGGCCGGATAGAGGCGGCGCTCGGCGAGCTTCCGGTCGAGGATGAGCTCCATGTTGCCGGTGCCCTTGAACTCCTGGAAGATCAGCTCGTCCATGCGGCTGCCCGTATCGACCAGGGCCGTGGCGAGGATGGTCAGCGAGCCGCCCTCCTCGACCTTGCGGGCCGAGGCGAACATCTTGCGCGGGATCTCCAGAGCGCGGGCATCCACACCCCCGGTCATCGTCCGGCCGGAGCCACCGTGCACGGAGTTGTAGGCGCGGGCCACGCGGGTGATCGAGTCGAGCAGGACGAAGACATCCTTGCCCGCTTCGACCATCCGACGGCAGCGCTCGATCATCAGACGGCTCAGACGCACGTGGGTCTCGAGATCCTGATCGTTGCTGGAAGCCACCACCTCGGCCTTCACGCTGCGCTGGAAGTCGGTGACCTCCTCAGGACGCTCATCGATGAGCAGCACCATGCAATGCACCTCGGGGTGATTGGTGGTGATGGCGTTGCAGATCTGCTTGAGGATCGTGGTCTTGCCGGTGCGCGGAGGAGCGACGATCAGACCGCGGGTGCCCTTTCCGATGGGCGTCACGAGGTCGATGATGCGCGTCTCGAGGCTGTCGGGCGTGGTCTCCAGCTGGAATTTGTCGATCGGGTCGATGGTCGTGAGGTTCTCGAAGCGCATGGCGTGCAGGTAGTCCTGGTAGGACTTGCCATTGACCTCGATGACCTCGCGCATCTGCGGGCTGCTGCCCCGATGCGGGGGATTGACCGAACACTTGATCTGGCACCCCTCGCGCAATGCCAAGCGCTTGATGGAGTCGGGCGTGAGGAACACGTCGGTCGGCTTGGGGGCATAATTGCCCTTCGAAGAACGCAGGAACCCGAAGCCCTTCTCGGACATCTCGAGCCAGCCTTCCATGATGACCGGCTCGCCCTGCGGCTGCGGAGCCCCGCCGCCTTGGCCGCCGCCCTGGCCGCCGCCTTGATATCCCCCGCCCTGCTGGTTGTAGCCGCGATTGCCGCCGCCACCGCCCTGGCCGCCGCCACCGCCGCCGCCTTGATTGTGGCGCTGATTCTGATGCCCACCATGCCGGTGGTGATGCCCACCATGGCGACGACCGCCGCCACCGCCCTGCCGGAAGCCACCCTGACCGCCACCCGGCCGGAAGGTGCCCTGCTGACCCGGATTGCCCTGCTGCCCCTGAGGCCCGCCCTGCTGGGCATTGCCCTGATGACCGGAGGCGTCTCCGCCAGAGGGGCGGTATTCTCCCGAATCGGAGGCCTGATTGGGCTGCGGTGCGTGCTGAGGGGCCTGATGCGGCTCCTGAGACCGGGGAACGGATTCCTCCGGCGATTGCTGATTGCTCATGCGAATTGGTGTGTCGGAAAAGCCCGGTCCCAGAGATGCGGCAGAAGCAAGGGCCGCGGGAAATTTGACTTGGGGAAGCTGCGGGGAAGGAAAACTCCAACGCAGACGGGCTTCAGACCACGGACAATTAGAGTCGGATGGCAGCGGGAGCAACTGCTTTTTTGAAAAAATCCTGATTTTCACATTTCCTTCCGACAGAGGCCCGCTTGACTGCCCTGTCATGACGGTTCCTCTGGCCTACGGCCGCGGTTGGCTTCCGGTGACGTTTCCCGACGACGCCACGACGGTGATCGAACCGCGCCATGGTGCCCCCTTGGCCGACGAGCACGCCGCGGTCGTGGCGTCGCTGGAGTCCCCGATGGGGGCCGCACCGCTTCGGGACTGGCTCAAGCCGGGATGCCGCATCTGCATCCTGTTCACCGACATCACGCGGGCCACCCCCAATGACCGCCTGATCCCGTGGCTGCTGGCCTACCTGGAGCGGGCCGGAGTGCGTCGGGAGCAGGTCACCCTGCTCTGCCAACTCGGCACCCATCGACCCTGCACGCGTGAAGAATTCGAGCGGATGCTCACGCCCGAAGTGGTGGCCGGGTGGCGAGTCCTGAACCACGAACCGTTCGACACCTCGGCGTGCGTGGCCCTGGGCACCACGAAGACCGGCGTGCCAGCCTGGATCAACCGTCACTGCGTTGAGGCCGATGTGCGCATCGTCACCGGGTTCATCGAGCCGCATTTCTTCGCCGGATTCAGCGGAGGGCCGAAGGGGATCATGCCCGGGGTCGCCCATGTGGACACCGTGATGAGCAACCATGGAGTGCAGAACATCGGCGACCCCAAGGCGAGCTTCGGCCACTGCGAGGGCAATCCGGTCTGGGAGGAGTTGATGGAGATCGCCCAGCGCGTGGGCCCGAGCTTCCTCCTCAACGTGACGCTGAACGATCGCAGGCGGATCACCGGCGTCTTCGCCGGAGACCTGGCCATCGCCCACCGGGCCGGTCGCGAAGCGGTGCGCCAGTCGGCCATGCAATCGGTGGAGGCCCCGTTCGAGGTGGTGGTCACGACCAACTCGGGCTACCCGCTGGACCAGAATGTGTATCAAGGGGTCAAGGGCATGTCGGCAGCGGCCCGGATCGTCCGCCCCGGCGGGACGATCGTTCTGGCGGCGGAGTGTTCCGATGGAATCCCCTCCGGGAGCCCCTACGATCTGTTGCTGCGCGAAGAGACGTCGATCGAGGGGGTCTTGGCCCGTCTGGCCACCCCGGGGTTCTCACGCCCCGAGCAGTGGCAGGCCCAACTTCAGGGAGTGGTCCAGAGCAAGGCGCGGGTGCTGGTGCACAGCCGCCTGCCCGCGGCACTCCTGAGGGCGGCCCACTTGGAACCCTGCCCCGACATCGAGGTCGCCGTGCTCGCAGCCCTGCGCCAGTACGGTCCCGGGGCTCGCGTTGCGGTGATGCCCCTCGGGCCGCTGACCATCCCCTACCTGCGCCCCACCGCGGGGACTCCGCATCATCGACCCGCTTGAGCCACTGGAGGGGGGCCGGTGAAGGCGGCGCGGTTCGGATTTATTTCGCGACCGTCCCACGGCTGCGGCTTGACGATGGGGGGACCGCTTGCATACCGTGAAGGCCGGTCGGTGGTCGTAGATCAATGGTAGATCCCCAGATTGTGATTCTGGTCGTTGCGGGTTCGAGTCCCGTCGGCCACCCCACCTTCCCTCAGTCTGATTCCTTCAGACTGACCTGCCCGGCCGAGTGGTTCGGCTGAATCCTTCGGTTGAGTCCTTCATCCGAACTCATTCCGAACTCATCTCCCAGGTGCTCAAGTCCCCCTTGGGCCAATCCCTCGAACCCCGGCGGCCGAAAAACCATCGAGGAGTGCCTTCAATCAGCCTTCGAAAGGCCATTGAACGGTGGGGCTCGACAGCGACGCCCGAACACCCCTCGGCTGATTCACGACACCGTGAGGTTCGCCTGCTCCCCCCCGGTTGGCCTACTTCGTCGCCGACTTCGCGGCCTACTTCTGTTCCGAGTACCAGGCCATCTGGATGTTCTCGAGAATCTTCTCGTTGGACGCCTCGGGCTTGTCGCCGAACTCGGGCAACTCGCAGACCATCTTGTGCAATTTCGGAAAACTCAGCTTCAGGGGATCCTGATCCGGATGGGCATCCATCAGGGCCCAGGCGATCTCTTCGGAATCTCTCCACGTCAGTTTCATGATGCGCGGATCATGCCCCCGAACTGCTCCCAACGAAAGGGGGAGCAGGAAAAATCCGGGTGACAACGCCCACCGATCCGAATCGCTTTGAGCCTCGCACGAACCGGGGCGCCCACTCACTCCCGGGAGGCGCGGGCCCACAATTCGTAATGATAGAGGGCCGCAACCGCCAAGGAATGACGCACCCGCCCTCCGGTCACGAGGGAGGCCATCTCCGAGACGGGAACCAGACGCACGGCGATATCCTCGGAATCATCGAGCTCCAAGGCTCCGACCCGGCGACAATTCCTGACCAAGACGGTCCGACACCGGTTGCTCTGGATGGCCGAATTGGGCAGAACGCATCCGATCTCCACGGCCCCATTGCCTTGATAACCGGTTTCTTCGCGCAGCTCCCGGAGGCCGGCCGCCACGGGATCGGTCTCACCCGGATCCATGATGCCGCCGGGCACTTCCAACTCCACGTCGGCCACGCCGTGCCGGAACTGCTCCACCAGGATCAATTCCTCGTCGGCGGTGATGGCGATGACATTCACCCAATCGGCGCAATCCATCACGTAGAAGTCGCGCTCCACCCCGGTGCGCGGACTGCGTCGCCGTACCGAACGCAGTTGGAAGATCCGGAAATCACCCACCGAGCGGGTCTCCAGGTCCGGCCAAGGTTCGATCAATTCGCGGGAGTGGCCGTCGCTCATGACCGGAAGTCGGAGTCGGGTGCCTTCGACTGGGCGGCCCACCCACCCGCCATCGCCCGCAGCAGGTGACCCAGGGCTTCTTCGTACGGCCGCCCCTTGACCTCGGCCAATTGACCAGCCCGGCGGTGGAGTTGATGGGCCATCTCGGGACACCGGTCCGCAGGACACCCGAATCCCTGCAGGACGGTGGCGATGGCGGTGACGGTGTCGGTTTCGGGGTCCATGAACAGCAACGGCGGCCAAGGTTGTCCCCTGGCCGCCGTGGAGTTTCCCGCAAGCGCGGGAGGACTTCAAATCACTTCAGAGTGGCGCGATCCACGATCTTGACGCTCTCCACGCCCTGGCGCTCGGCCGGACGGTCCTGGAAGCCGGTCTTGGTGGTGGCCAACTTCTCGAGCACCTCGTCGCCCTTGATGAGCTTGCCGAAGGCGGTGTACTGGCGATCGAGGAAGCTCGGGTCGCCGTGGCAGATGAAGAACTGGCTGCCGGCGGAATCCGGATCCTGGGAGCGGGCCATGGAGATCACGCCGCGCTTGTGGGACCGCTCGTTGAACTCGGCCTTGATCTTGTAGCCCGGGTCGCCCGTGCCCCAGCGGTTCTGCTTGGTCTCGTCCTTGGTCAGCGGGTCGCCGCCCTGGATCATGAAGCCCTTGATGATGCGATGGAAGGCGGTGCCATCGTAGAAGCCCTTCTTGGCCAGGGTCTTGAAGTTCTCGACGGTCTTCGGGGCCACATCGGGCCAGAACTCGATGACCATTTCTCCGGCGACGGTCTTGATGACGGCGACCTCGTTGTTGCTGTTGCTCACTGGGGTTTCTTTCTTGTCGGTTTTGGTGGGGGCCTTGTCTTCGGCAGACACGGCGAGGCCGCAAAGAAGCGCGGCGGCCAACGCGAAAAGGACTCGTTTCATGTGCGGATCAATCAACAACAGGTCGGGCTCCCTGTCACGCCGAGAAACATCGCAACGGATCGGCGACCCGCGCGAGTTCAACGGGACAGGACCATGATCACGGCGCCGGCGGTCATGACGCAGGCCCCAACGAGACGCCGTTTGAACTGAGGCTCGCGGAAAAACGCCCGTCCCAGAAAGACGGTCAAGACCGCGGACAATTGGAAGAACGACAGGACGAGCCCGGTCGGCAGCGACTCCAACACCACCAGCGTGCTGAACTGCATGAGCCCGGTGGTCACGGCCAGAGCCAGGCACGCCGGCAGGGCGCGCAGCAGTCGGTCGGAGCTTGAGGGACACGCTCCGCGGGCGCGCCAAGCGAAGGGAACCGCCACAAGGAAACCCAAGAGCACCCAGGCGGCGAACACGGCGTAAGGATCCGCCAGCGAGAGAGCCCGCTTGAGAGTCACGGCCTCGGCCGACGAGAACACCAGAGCCAAGAAACGCAATTGCACCCCGCGATCGAGCCACAGTCCCCAAGGCCGCCCTGGAGGGGCGGGCGCGGTGCCTCCTCCTCCCAGCACCCCACTGCCCAGGAGCACCAATCCCATCCCCAACCAGTCGGTGCCCAGAGGCAGTTCCCCCAGCAGGAGCCAGGAGGGCAAGAGGCTCACCCAGGGCTTGTAGGCGTTGATGGGGCCCAGGAGCGAGAGATCGGAGCGGCGGACCGCCTCGATGATCAACCCGTTGGCGGCCACCGCCAGGATGGCCGAGAGCAGGGTCCAAGCCCAGAAGGCCGGCCCCAACGCGTCGCCCGCCCGCATCAGGAGAGCCATCGCCCAGGGGCCCAGCAGGCCGTGGGTGCAGGCCAGCAACACGGCGGAAGGCCACCCCCCGGCCCCCAAGGCCTTTTGAAGGGCGTTGGAGCATGGATTGGAGATCACCCGCAGGGCGATCATCGTTCCATTGATGCTGCTGGTATCACCCATGCACGGACTCCGTGGCCCGCGCGACGGGCGGCCCAAAGGGACCTCAGCCGCGGTAGATCACCATCACCCCGAAGTCGGTCAGGAGCTTCTGGGTGGCGGTGTCGAGGTAGCTGTAATTGATCGGCGTGATGCTCACGATGGCCTGGTCGCCGATCTTGTTGAGGAACTCCGAAACCACCTCGTCGAACCGGTCCTTGCCGCCGTCCTTGCAGTCGGAGTGACGCAGGGTCTTCACCCGCATCCCCGGCTTCGACTCCTTGGCCGCCAGTTCCAGCGACTTGTTGGGCTTTTGGATCAGGGACCCGATCGGTTTCTGGGAGGCCGGAACCGCCATGCGTTTCTCCTCGCGTGGAGCCGAGGCCGATGGGGTTGCTGCGGGCGCGCCGGACCGCGGGGCGACAACGGGAGCGGCCGGCACGGTCAGGGGCTTGTGACAGGTCGGGCAGTCGAATTGCTGTCCGGCGGCATCCTGATCGACCTCGAGGCTCAGGCCGCAATGGGGGCAGTTGAAGGTAATGTCCATGGAATCACTCGAATGTTCGGGAAAGCTGCTTCAGTCGGGGGGCCAAGGGCGAGTTCGGGGGCGTGCGGGCCTTCACCGCGGCGTAGAGACGCCGGGCCTCGGCCGGATTGCTGCGCACCAGCATCTGGGCATAGTCGAGCTGGATGCCCGAGAGTCGGGGTTCGGGGATCCAGCCACCATGCTGCACCAACCATTGGCGGAGCGCTTGCGGCCCCGCCTGGGTCGCCGCGGCCAGCGAGGCCTCGAGCGGAGGCGTGAGCGCCGGCAGGGATTCGTCGGTCACGACCGGTGCGGCCTTTTCGCGGGTGCTCTCATCGCTGGGGATCGACCGGTAGATCAGTGAGATCCGGTAGACACCGAACCCCACCGTGGCCACCAGCAGGAAGAGCAGCACGAATTTCATCAGTCAGCCGAGACCGGCCCGTCATTCACCCGGGACCCGCTGGATCCGGGCGCCGAGCTTCTGGAGCTTGAGCTCCATGCGTTCGTAACCCCGGTCCAGATGGTAGACCCGATGAACCTGCGTGGAGCCCTTCGCGGCCAAGCCGGCGATCACCAGTGCGGCCGAGGCCCGAAGATCCGAGGCCATCACCGGGGCTCCACTCAGAGGCCGCCCCCCTTTGACAATGGCACTGGGGCCCTCGATGGCAATATCGGCTCCCAGACGCATCAACTCGGAGGCGTGCATGAAGCGCGACTCGAAGATGCGCTCGGTGATGATGCTCGTGCCCGGGGCCTGACAGGCCAGGGCCATCAACTGGGCCTGCATGTCGGTGGGAAAGCCGCTGTAGGGCATCGTGGTGATGTCGATGGGCTTGATGGTGCCCGTGCCGCGCACGGTGAGCACACCGGCCGCCCGGCGGATTTGCGCGCCGGCCTCCTGGAGCTTGTCGAGCACCGCACCCAGGTGGTCCGCACGGGCCCCGCGCAAGGTCACCTCGCCCCCGGTCGCCGCGGCGACGGCCGCAAAGGTTCCGGCCTCGATGCGGTCGGCGATCACTTCATGGTCGGCTCCGTGCAACGCCTTCACCCCGTGGATGGTGATGGTCGGGCTGCCGGCCCCGGTGATCTTGGCCCCCATGGCGATGAGGAAATCGGCCAGATCGACCACCTCGGGCTCGCAGGCGGCGCTCTCGATGACCGTGATGCCCGAGGCCAGCGTGGCGGCCATCATCACGTTGGCCGTCCCGAGAACCGTCGGCCCGACCCGCCCGCCCAAAAACACCATCTGACCTTCCAGACGCGGCGCGTGAACGCGCACATACCCGGCCTCCACCTCCACCTGGGCCCCGAGACCGCGCAACCCCTTGAGATGCAGGTCGATCGGACGCGTGCCGATGACGCACCCGCCGGGCAACGAGACCACCGCTTCGTTCAGTCGGGCCAGGAGGGGCCCCAGAATGCAGATCGAACCGCGCATCTTGCGGATCAATTCGTAATCGCCCCGACCGGAGATCTTCGCGGCACGGATGGTCAGGGTGCCGCCGTCCCGGGTCACCTCGGCCCCGAGAGACTGGAGGATCTTGAGCATGAAGCCGACATCGCTGAGGTCGGGCACCCTGCGGATCACGCACGTCTCCGAGGTGAGCAGCGTGGCCGCGAGGATGGGCAGCACGGCATTCTTGGAGCCGCTGATGGTCACTTCGCCGTTCAGGGGGAGTCCGCCTTCGATCAAGAAACTATCCATGGAATGAGGGACCGGAAACGCCCGCGGGGGTTGGTGGAATCAGATCGCACGGGCAGCCGATGGGTGGACGATGAGAACCCGCTCGCGCCCGCTCAAGTCTTTCTCGGCGGAAATCTCACGCCACCCCTCCTCGGCGAACAGGTCGACCAGCGCCGGTGCCTGCCCGTCGCCGAACTCGAGCATGAGGCAACCCGAAGTCCTCAACCAGCGGCGTCCCCAGCGGGCGAGGATGCGGTAGAACTCCAACCCGTCGGCCCCGCCATCCAAGGCCGACCGGGGATCGTGATCGCGCACCTCGGGATCCAGTCGGTCGATCTCGGCACTCGGAATGTAGGGCGGGTTGGACACGATCAGATCCAGATCCCGGAAGTCGTCCGGACCGACGCCCCGGAGATCGCGGTGCTGGAACCCGATGCCGGCGAATCCCAGTCGGGCCGCATTGGAGCGGGCGATCCGCAACGCCGACTCGGACACATCGATCGCGCTGACGGCAACGCCGGGAATACGGGCCATCGCGATGGCCAGACACCCCGATCCCGTGCCGATGTCGAGCGCCGTGAGGGGCCGGCCGGCCGCGGCACCCGATCGATCCCGCAGCCAATCCTGGGCCTTCAAGGCCAAGACTTCCGTCTCCGGCCTGGGGACCAGCACATCGCGGGAAACCTCGAATTCCCATTCCAGGAACGGAGCCGTCCCCAGGATGTGTTGAAGGGGCTCCCTGCGGCAGCGGCGCTCGACCCAGGCTTCCACTTGTCGCTGATGTTCCGGAGAAACGGCCTGGTCGCCCCGCAGGCACAACTGGACCGGGCTGAGCCCAGTCAGGCGCCAGAGCATCCACCCCGCCTCGACCTCGCCAGACTCGAGGCCCGCAGAGTGAAGCGTTCCGGTGATCCACGACAGGGTTTCCCGAACGGTCATGGGCTCCACGCTCGCCTGCGCCCCGGCCCGCTGTCGAGGGAATCGCCACCCTGCCCGGCGGTGCGACAACCAGCGTGTCCCGAGTGGGCGATTTCTCCGAAAGCGCCTCGATGGCCGCCCCGTTCAAGGCGTGCCTTTCGCGCGGGACCGGTCCATCGTTCTCGCGTGTCTTGGTCCCTCCGCGGTCTTCCATCCCTGATCCTCGTCGCCGTCGTCCTCGTTCTCCGGTCCGGGGCCGAGGGGCCGCTCCCACCGCCACCGACATCGGTGTTCTCCGTGAGCGGAATTCTGCACCAGGAGGGCGCCGGATTGCCCAAAACCTGGGGCCGTGAGGAGGGCTGGGAAGCCCCGGCCTGGTACAAAATGGCCGTACCCGCCGCCAGCGATCCGGCAGAGACCGAACGCCGGTTGCAGCAGGCGCTCGAGGCCCTGCCCCACCTGTTCCTCAACCTGACGGCCGAAGACCTGTATGGCGAAGAGCAGGGTCTCTACCGACACACCCAGGAATCTGGCGATGCCTGGGAACGGCCCGTCCAATTGACCTTCCGGACCCGCTCCCAAGGCCCCGGCTTTCAGGTCCAGGCGGGACTCAGGATCCAAGGCGGATGGAATCGCCGTCCCAAGGAATCACCGAAGCATTCGTTCCGGGTGATCTTCCGGTCGCGCTATGGCGTGTCCTCGCTCAAGAACGCCCTCTTTCCAGGACAGACCGGAGATCTGGAGCAATTCATTCTGCGGGCCGGCAACAATCACTCGTGGCTGCACTGGGACTCGAAGGAACGGCGCAGCGCGGACTATCTGCGGGACCCCTGGATGCGCGCGACCTATACCGTCATGGGGCACCCGGCCTCCCGCAGTCGCCCGGTCCACCTGCACCTCAACGGACTCTATTGGGGCGTCTATGACCTGTGCGAGCGACCGGATGCCGGGTTCGCCGCCCGGACCTGGGGCGGTCGGGCGAGCGACTACGATGCCCGCAACGCCGACAAGGTGCTTTCGGGCGACGCCGTGGCCTGGGATCGCTTGATGTCACTCGTCAACGCCGGGATCACCAACGAGGTCAGCGAGAAGGCCCTGCGCGCCGAATTGGATGTACCGGCCTTCATCGATTTCATGCTGCTCAACCTGTACGGGGCCAATGGCGATTGGGACCGCTCGTCCAACTGGTATGCGGCCCGTCGTCGGAATCCGCCCGGGCGTTGGCAGTTCCTGGTGTGGGACGGCGAGCGCACCCTCGAAGACCCGCAAGACAACCGCCTTCAGGATGACGACGACCAGTCACCGACCCGGATTTTCCAGAAGCTCCGCCAGTCACCGGCCTTCCGTCACGAGTTCGCGACCCGGGCCCGGAAACACCTGGCCCCGGGGGCGGCCTTGTCGGCCGACGCCGCGGCCGCCCGATACCGATCGTTGGCCGATCGCCTGGAGCCGGCCCTGTATGCCGAAGCACTGCGCTGGGGCGATTACCGGAACCAGATCCACCGCTACAAAGAGGGCCCGTACGAAACCTACAGCGTCGAGAACCATTGGAAACCGGAGGTCGAACGCCTCATCCACCGGTATTTCCCGGCGCGGGTGGAGGCGTTCAAGGCCCAACTCCGAGAGGCCGGACTGTACCAACCCTGATCGGGCCCTCTCCGGTCATCGGAACCTCCTCAAGGCCCTGCCCTGCTGCCAACGACAAGGCCGTGCGATCCGTTCGAAACGGTCCGCACGGCCTCGATGCTTTCGGGACAGACCGTCGGTCAGTCTTCGCTGAAGAGGTACTCCAGATCGTCCTTCGAGAGGTTGCTGGCGAAGCCCTCCTCGCCGAGCACATCGGCGATGGTGGCCGACTTGCGTTGCTGGAGGTCCCAGATCTTCTCTTCGACGGTGCCCGGGGTGATCAACCGGTAGGCCATCACCGTCTGGGTCTGGCCGATGCGGTGCGAGCGGTCGATGGCCTGGGCCTCGACGGCCGGGTTCCACCACGGATCGTAGAGGACCACGTAGCTGGCGTTGGTGAGGTTCAAGCCCGTGCCCGCCGCTCGGAGCGACAGGAGGAACACGCACGGTTCGGGATCGGCCTGGAAGGCGTTGACCACCTCCATGCGACCCTTGGTCTCGCCGGTCAGGATGTGGGTCTTGATGCCCCGCTCGCGGCAGGCGGCCTCGAGCAGCTTCAGCATCTCCACGAACTGCGAGAACAACAGGATCTTGTTGCCGGAGGCCAGGATGGGCTCGAGCAGTTCGAAGAGCGTCTCGGTCTTGCCCGAGACGCAGTCGTTGCCCACCAACCTGGGATGACAGCAGATCTGGCGCAGGCGCGTGAGTGCAGCCAGCACGTGCATCTTGGATTTGGCCACACCCTTCTCCTGCATGGTCTTCATGACCTGCTCGCGGCTGCGGCGCAGCTCCGCGAGGTACAGCTTGCGCTGGTCGTCATCGAGCTCGCAGTCGCGGCGTTCCTCGATGCGGTCGGGCAGGTCCTTGGCCACCTGCTTCTTCACGCGGCGCAGCATGATCGGGCGCAGCTTGGCGCTGAGACGACGGCGTTTGGCCGATCCATCCCACTCGGGGCCGTCGCCCTTGGCCTCGTAGACCTCGTTGAAGTTCTGCTGGTTGCCCAGGTAGCCCGGCTGGGAGAAATCCACGATCGACCACAGGTCGAGCATGCGGTTCTCCAGCGGCGTGCCCGTCAGGGCCAGGCGATGATCGGCCTCGATCTCCTTCACCGCGACGGTGACCTGGGCCGTCGGGTTCTTGATGAACTGGGCCTCGTCGAGCACCAGCGCACGGAAGTGGAATTTGCCCAACTCCTCCAGATCGCGTCGGAGGATGGCGTAGTTGGTGACGACCAGGTCGGCATCGGGGATCTGCTTGCGCAGGTTGTGCCGCTGCTGGCCCGACTGGAGCACCAGGACCTTGAGCTTGGGCGCGAACTTCTCGGCTTCGCGACGCCAGTTGTGCAGCACGGAGGCCGGGCACAGCACCAACGAGGGCTTCTTGTCCTTCTTGGTGGCGTTCTCGTGCAGCCAGGTGAGCCAAGCCAGGGTCTGGAGGGTTTTGCCCAGACCCATGTCGTCGGCCAGGATGCCCCCCAGGCGGAGCCGGGTGAGATTGGCCAGGAAGTTGAATCCGTCCTGCTGATAGGGGCGCAGCTCGGCGCAGATGCTCACGGGCAACTGGGTCTCGGGCACCCCCTTGAAGTTGGCCAGCTTGGCCCGCAGCTCGGCCACGGCCTTGTTGGCACCCAACCCGTCCAAGGTGCTTTCATCGAGCTGGGTCGCATGGACGAGCGACGTTTTCTGGGCATCGGCCGAGAGACCATCGAGACCCAGGGTCGCCGCGGTCTCATGGGCCTTGCGGTTGGCGTCGATGTCGAGTTCCACCCAGCCACCATCGGGCAGCTTGACGAAGCGGGAGGTGGCGGCGGCCAACCGTTCGAGATCGGCCTTGGAGAGCTTCATGCCCTCGGCCTCCCACTCGGCGCTCACGGAGAGCCAGTCGATGCCCGAACCCTTGAGCACCAGCTTGGGCTTCACCAGGCGGCGGTTGAGGAAGAGGCGCTGGAAGCTGGGGTTGCCCAGGTAGTCGGCTTCCTTGGGCCGGTCGAACCAGGCCGTGGCCAACTGCGAAAGGCAGTTCTCGTTGGCATCGAGCACCCAGAGTCCCGGCTCGGGCGTGAACCAATCGGCCTGCTGGAGCCAATGGATCGCCGGCAGGAGCCGGGGATCATCGAGAAGCTCCGGACGGTTCTCGGTCCCCTGGCGTTCCACCACCCGGGTCCACTCGTGGCCGTTCCACTGCCACTCGGATCCATCCTTCTCGCTGATGGCCAGCAGCCGGACGCGGACCACTTCATCGGCCAGCTCGAAGGTGAACTGGGGCCGCGCCGTGTGGGTCTCGCACAGTTCACTCCAATTGGCATTGGGCTGCTCCTTGGCCTGGGTGCGGCGCAGCTCGGTGAGCAGGCGCTGCGACAGACGCTTGACCGGAACCACCGGGCGCTGGGCCCAGGGTCCGAGCAGGCTCGCCGGAGGGGCATGGCGCAGCACGAAAAACTCGTTGCCGACCAGCACCAACGGGGGCTCTCCGACGAAGAACTGGCACTCGGGCAACGGCTGGGTGACGCCGTTGGGCAGGGCGAGCACATGGGTGAAGCTCATCTCGCCATCGATGGTGTCCAAGCGGGGCTTCAACTCGGCCACCCGACCCACGAAATCGAGGTTGGTGGCCTTGCCGAGCAATTCGAGCCGCTGACCATGGGCCCACTTCGCCAACCAGGTCAGCAGATCGGGCCCGTCGAGAAGCATGACCTCGCCCTCGGGCACCTTCTCCGACCAGTGGCCGTGCAGCCAGTCGATCACCTGCCAGTCTTCCGCGGGGAAGAGCTCGGCCTCGTGGGCCGCCCGGGTGCGCAGATCGCACAGGTCCGAGACGAACCGCTCCTTCTCGCCGGAGCGCGATCGGAACAGGAAGAAATGGACGGCCAGACGCCACTGATTGCTGTTCTCGTCGTCCCGTTTGGGTTCGCAGACGACGCGCAGGGCTGCCCGCGGTGAATCGAGATGGGTGTGGTTGGGGGGGAAGAGCCAGTTCTCCAACTCCTGGACAAAGCCGGTCTCCTTCTCGGTCTGCTCGACGGCCGCGAACTTCTCGAAGTTGGCGTACTGGAGCAGTTCGGTCGGCAACGAGCGGTTGTTGCGCAGGAAGAGCATGGCCACTTCTTCCAGGCGGGGCTTCCCGGTGGACGACTGCATCCGCGGCCACCATTCCGACTGTCCGAAATCCTTCCGGCTCAGCGAGAGCTTCTCGAGATAGTCGTCCAGCAGCAGGAACGCCCGCTGGGGATCGGTGCAGGTGGCGAAGAGCTTCAGCACATTCTCCCGCTCGGAGACCTTCTCCTTGGAGTCGGCCAACTCGCGGCGCAGATCCGCGAACGAGCCGTAGGTCGTGTTGAGCACCTTGTGGTGTGCGTCGTATTTGGAACTGGCCGCCGATTTGATCGCGGGGCCCGCTTTCCTGACAGTTCTCGCCATGTGTTTTTCCGGAGTCGCGACGGATCGGATCCATCACGTCCCCGAGGTTGTCCACAACAGACGCCTTTCTGGTCAATAGGAATCCCGTTACAGCCGGAACGCACACCAATCGCCTCCTTGACTCCGGAGTCGAAAATCCGGGAAACGGCCGGACCGAAGCCGGTGGTTCAGGGGCCGTCGGGCGCGTTGAGGCACTCAGCGCCGGGCCGAAATGCGATGCCAGCGATCGGCGACGCGGGGCAAATCCACGCGACTCCCATCGGCCCGGACCCACTCGGCCCGGATGACTTCGGCCCGTGCGCCCAACCCGAAGTGGGCCTGGACATCCGACTGGCTGCGATAGCCGTCACCATTGACCCACCAGTGGCGTCGGACCCCGTCGGGGGTGGTCAGTTCGAGCCGGGATCCCGGAGCCGGCACATCGAGATTGAAGCCGATCCAATGCGCGGGTGCCGCGGACCGGTTGCGCAAGACCCGCAGTCGTTGGCGCGCCACCGGCCACTGCTCGTAGGTCGTCAGGGCCAGATCCATGCGGCCGTCGCCGTCGAAATCACCGGCCACGACATTGCGGCAATCCTCGGTCACCGCGACGCCCAGAACCCACGCATTCTCCGTGAAGGAGTCGGGGCCGCGACGGGTGAAGAGCCGGTTGGCCTGCCACCCCCCGTACGACTGGCGGGCGGCCCTCCTCGCCTCGTTGGCCTGCATGAAATAAAGCCGCCTGGCCGGGTCGGGCGCGGATCCGCCCACATAGATGTCGTGCTGCCAGAACTGGCGTTCGAAGTCCGACCGGTTCTCGAAGGTTTCGTGGCCATTGACCAGATAGAGGTCGTCCTGACCGTCGTTGTTCCAGTCGAGCACCGCCGCCCCCCAGGCCCATCCCGCACGACGCAAGCCCTCGGAGACCGGGCTGAATTCGAGTCCCCGAACGGTCGAACCCATGAAGAGCCGGTTGCCATAGGTCATGGCAGCACGGTGGGCGGTGTGTGCGGGGAACTCCGCCCGACCCAGACCCGCGTGGTCCAACTGGGAGGCCACCGGTGAATCCATGCCGACCATGAGGAGATCGGGCAAGCCGTCGCCATTGGCATCCCACACCGCATGGGCCATGCCGAAGGCGTGGCGCGTGAGCCCCAGCTCGGCGGTGAGATCCGAGAAGCGGCCGTTCCCGTCGTTGCGGTGGATGTCCAGCCCGGCGAAATCACTCACGTTGACCAGGTCCAGATCGCCATCGCCATCGAGATCGATCCAAGACGCACTGTAAGTTCGGCGATGGCGTTTGGCGGCCAGCCCAGAGGCCTCGGTGATGTCCGCCCAACCGGTGCCTTCATTGCGCAGGAGGTAGGAGGGCAAGCCATCGAGGGCGTCGTAGTAGGGCGTGGGGAACTGCCCTTGAACGAACGGCAGCCGATATTGGGTGATCCACAGATCCAGGTCGCCGTCGCCATCGATGTCACCGGCGGTGATGGATTGCGGGTGCCTGAGCTTGGCCGGTGCCACCCAGGCCTGGGCCCACCCGTCGCGACCCCGGACCCGCAACCCGGAGGCGTCGGCAACCACCAGTTCGACGGAGCCATCGCCATCGAGGTCGGCCCGGACCACCGCCTTGACCGGCTCGGGCGGCCCCACATCGACCTGCTCCCAACGCCACCCCTCACCGGCCCGCACGGCCGCGACCCCGGCCCCGGCCAAGTGCAGTCGCATCCCCTGCTCCGTAGGCTCGAGGATCAGCGGATCGGTGAAAAGACCCACCCCGTTGGTGGGGATGAGGAGATCGGCCCAAGGCTCGAAGACCGGCGTGCCTGCGAGCACGGTCGGAGCCTCAACCAGGCGGTACTCCCGAAGGCGGGGGATCTCTGCGCCCTCCACCCAGACCGATTCGACGATGAATCGCGCCGTCCAGACGACGCGGGATGCGGAGCGGAGATCGGCCTTGTCCAACACCACCTCGGTCTCCAACCGGGCCAGGAATGCCGGGGGACCGCCACCGGCCTCGGGAACCGGGCCGACTCCCATCACTCGGGCTTGCATCCAGCGCAGGGAATGACCCTCCGGAGCCGAGATCCGGGCGGCGAGACCCGGCAACCCACCCTCGTCGAGACGCCCGGAAGCCATCGCCCGTTCCACCCCCCGAACGACCTCCTGCTCGATCCGGACCGCCGGCTCGGTGGCCTTCCAGGCCCCCCGATCCGCCGCCTGCTCCGACTCGCGCAAGACCATGAAACGCCGGGCGGCAACTTCGGCCTCAGCCTCCTGCTTCGGGGAGACCGGAGCGCCCCGCGGCCCGCGTCGCCAGAGGGCGATGGAAACGACCGCCAGCAGCAGCAGGCACAGGATGGCTGTCCTCCGGGTCACTGGGTCTCAAAACAAAAGGGGCGCCCGGGTGGTCCGGACGCCCGAATTCAGGGAACCGTATCGCGGCCGTTCAGCGGCCGTTGATGATCCGGGACAGGTTGGCCCAGGCCTCACGGGCGGCCGGATCCGAATTGGACGCGGCCATCAACTCGTCCTGCAATTGCAGCATCCGGGTGCGCTTGTCGTCCGGCAGCGGGCGCATGGCGCGAATCCGGGCCACTTCGGCCACCACCGCATCCCAATCGCGCTTGGCCTCGGCGGCCGGGGCCGCTTCGGCCGGAGCCGCCGCCGGGGCCGCTCCGCCTTCGGCAGCCACCGGGGCCGCGGGAGCCGGGGCCGACGCCGAGGCGTCTTCGTCTTTCTTGGAGCAGGCGGTGATCAAGCCCAAGGTCAGCAACAGCAGGCAGTATCCGTGTTTCATCATGTGGGGAGGGTAACGGAAGGAAGGGCGCGATCAATTCTTGTAGGCGGGTCCGATCCAGACGTGGTTGTTGTCATCCCTCTGAGCCATGGGCCTCATGCCCGCCGGCATGCCCTGCGGAGTGCCACCACCCATGATCGTGAAGTCTTTGAATCGGATGAAGTTGGCGCTGCCGTCCATGCGACCGATGGCCGACTGACCACCCCAGTCCTGGTTGAGCACGCCGCGCCGGTAGGCCGAGGCGCGATGTCGCTGCGAAATACCCTCGGTCGGTTGGTTTCCGGCATCGTTGAACAAGAAGGGATCCTGCTCGGCCGTCTCCCAGAACAGGATGTCCAGAGGGCGGAACGACGACTGCTTGCGGGCCTTGCCGTCCGCAAAGCCGGGGAAATTGCCCAGATCGATGATGCACCCGTTGAAGGTGTAGCTGGTGATCTTCACGCTCCGGCCGGCCCACTCGTTCTTCTTAGCACCGGCGACTTCGTTGAGGTCTTTGGGGCAGAACATCACCTTGGGCGTGGTCAGAAAACGGCCCAACTGGCCCATCATGAAGAACGGTTGCTGGGCGAGGGACCTGGAACCCGTGCTCAGCGGCATCTTGTTGTCGCCCGCGCCATCGGGAATCGAGGCGGGAACCGCCTGACCCGGGGTGGTCGATTGCGCACTGCCGTCATTGACGGCCGAATACGCCCAACCGGTCTTGCAACCGGTGAGGCCCCAGGTGGGACCCGGCAGGTCGTCTTGGTTGTCGGTGGCGAACATGTGCGTGCTGAGCATGATCTGCTTGCAGCCGCTCAGGTCGATCGTGGACAAGGCCTTGTCTTTGGCCTTGGAAAGAGCCGGCAGGAGCATTCCCGCCAAAATGGCGATGATGGCGATGACCACCAGCAATTCGATGAGGGTGAAACCGTCGCGGTGATTCCGCGAACGGCCCGAAAAGGACGCAGGAAACGGGTTCATGCAAACAAGGGTAGAGCAGCAATCTAAGGGTTCAGCCCCGATGAAGAGACCGGAGACAAAAATCGTCAACGATTGAGTTTTTCCATCGACCTCATCGGCTGGTTCCGGTCGCGAGCGGCACGATCGTCCTCACCGCTCACCCCTGGGCCGATTCCCAAGCTGCGGGATCCGGCTCCGGAAACCCTTCGCCCGGCCACACTACGGCCGACTCCGGGTGGGGGTGCGATTCCGAGGGGTCCAAGACGAGCCGGGCGAGTTCATCGAACGCCTGCAAATGGGCTTCGACCCGCCGACGGGCATACGATTCGGCCGTGCCCATGCGGATCAGGAAGGGCCAGTCGCTGGCCTGGGCCAACAGCAATTCACGCCCTGCCTTGCGGGCCCAAGGGGTCCGATTGACCCGATCGGTCCGGCCGGAGCCGCTGGGGTCGATGCCGTTGTCAGTCCTGGCCGCACAGGCCACCGAAACCATCTTCGCCGCGGCCGAACGCAACCGCGGCTGGAGATCGGCGTTGGAGGGATGAAGCCACACCCCCAGATGCCCGCCAGCCCCCCAACTCGACTCGGCCGGCTGCGACATCCAGGCCCGAGGGTGGGCTTCCGCCACTCCGGACAGGGTTTCCGGCCGGACTCCGAACTGCGAAGCCAGGCGCATGACGCGATCCAGGAACTGCGGCCCCTCGAACCACCAGTGCCCCAGAAGTTCGGCGTCGTAGGGGGCGACCACGACCGGAGTGCGCGTGAGTCCCTCGGCCGCGGAACGGAGTTGGCGTTGCCGTTGCGTCAGGAAATGAACCGCATGCTCCTCGACGGCCTGCAGCGCCTGATGCCGATCGTACAAGGCCTTGTCACCGCTCCCCCCCGTAACCCGGTGGTACTTGAATCCGCTGGCCACCCGCACCCCGCTCCCGGGCAGGAACCGCGACACCGATTCCCACTCGGCCTCATCGGCCAGATCCCGATGGAACTCGCGGTATCGGGGGTCTCCGGGATAGCCACCCTGACGACTCCAGACCTGGCGGGCACTGGTCGGATCCCGACCGAAGACCGTGAGTCCAGCCGGGCTGTGGACCGGGAGGAACACCGCGGTGGGCACCGGTGGCGTGCCTCTCAGCAGCCCATGGGTCTCCAGCACGCAGTGTCGAACCCCTTCTAGGATCAACGGCTTCTCCAAGGCCGGAGCCCACGCGCATTCCGGCAGCCACAGGCCGGACGGACGCACCCCGAACTGGCGTTGGTGCTCCCGCAAGCCCAGGTTCAACTGCGCTCGGAGACTGCCAGGTTCCGAGGTCAACAGGGGCAGGATCGGGTGGGTCGCCGGCCCTCCCAGGAGTTCCAATCGTCCGGTCCGAGCCATCCCGGCCCAGGCGGCGATCAGATCTCCGTCGCAGGCGGTCCACTCCGACCAGACTTCTTCGTAGAATTCGGCGTGGAAGCGGGCCTCGGCATTCAGGCCGGGCACGAGCACGGTCCGCTCGATTTCCAGTCGGGCGAGTTCACGACGCTCCACGAGGTAGCGCTGCGTGCGCGCCTTCAGCAGCGGATCGGCCCACATGGCGACCAGGGTCGGGGTGATTCCGAGGGTCAACTTCCAATCGACCTCATCGCGGATCCAGCCGCGGAGAACCCGAAGCAGCGGCAGGTAGCATTCGGCCACGGCCTCGAAGAGCCAATACTCCTCCAAGAAGCGGTCATGCTCCGGATGTCGCACCCACGGCAAATGGGCATGCAGAACGATGGCGAGGTGTCCGGTCACCATCGTTCCGCTCAGGGAATGGCCTGCGGTGGGGGGAGGCCCGGAGTCCCGGGATGCGAACCTACCCCACCCCGGGTCAGGGTCTGCCGTGCCAGCGTGAGCGTGGCCTGCCGGGCTTCGGATCCGCGGGACGAAACGGCCACCATCGGCAGTTCAAAACGCCCGTCTGGCAAAGCACACCGGAAGGTGAACGAGCCGTCCGGACGCAGGGCGATCGGACGCCCCGAAAGCGTGACCCGAGCCCCCGGCTGGGCACTGCCGAAGATCACCACCTCGGCGTTCACCCGGAACCAGAAGTCGTCTTGCCCGCCCGAGCCCGCGGCCGAAAGGTCCACCGCCGAAGACGAGATTCCCTCGGCGGAGGAGATTCCAAGGCTCTCCTGGGACGAAGGGGCCCAATCCCCTGCCCCTCCCGACTCCGCTCGCCTCGAAGCACTGTGCAAGGCCAACTCGGAACTCCCCGGAGCCGCGACCGGAGAGGACCACTGATCGATGAGGTGATCGAAGAATCCCGAGGCGACTCCGGGCCTCAGCCCCGCGTCCCCAGCCGATGCATTTTCCCGCCCCGGCGAATCTCCCGACGAGGACGGTGGCAACGAAACCGGACCGGACGAGGCCCAACACTCCCACTCACCGTGGACCGAGCGCACGCCGATCTCCGCGATGTGGACGGGTGCGGCCGGCGGATCCTGCAGGAAGAGAAAACGCCGATCGGAAGGCAGTGGGCCGGCAGCCAGCACGGAATCGGGCTCGACGGCCGACTTGAGCCGCCATTCGGTTGGAGACGCGACGGGCACCGAGGTCCCGCTCGCCTCCTCCCAACCGAGGATCAAGGTTCGCGGATCACAGCCCGCGAGCCAGACGGCCGACGGGGTCGTGCCCGCCGCCAGTCCCCCTCGATCGAACGGTGACCTCGGGGAGTCCTCCGCACCGCCATCGCCCTCCAGAAGGATCGGAGGTATCTCGGGCAATCCGGGAGGAAGCGGGTCGGGCTCGAGATGGGCCACCATCAAGGGCGGAACCCAAGGCATCGGGGCCGATTCCGGGGAACCCGGCGATGGGGGCGATGGGGGCGCCACCGAGGCCGGTTCCTGGCGAGCCTCGGACCGGGAGCGAGTCTTCGACGAGACCCGCGCAGCGCTGGGGGTCGATGTGCGGGACCGGGGGCTGGCCGAGGTCGGGGCTACCGGACGTCGGGCACGAATCTTGGCCAAGGTCGCTCCGCGGCGGACGAAGACGAACCGGAGCGGAGCGGCCGCACCCCGGCCCGACCGACGCTCCACGGGGCTGCCCCGGCGGCGCACCGATGGGGCGCTGCGCCCCCAACGGCCGACGATCGGTTGAGGGGCGGGATCCGGGCCGAATCTCGGCTTCAATCGGCGCCGGATCGTTGCTCTTGCAGGAGACGCCACACCACGGCTTGAGGAGGAGGATCGGGACACCTTCTTCATGGGAGATACCACACCGTCCGGACTTGGGTTGAATCCGACTGCCGGGGCGGAGATTGGAATTCAAGGCGCTGAGAAGCAACCGGTTTCCCGGAACAAGCCGCTCGCTCGGACGCTGCCGAGGCCCTCCACCGACTGGAACCCCGGGGAGACCTCGGAGCGTGCGCTCCGACGGACCTGCCCCAGAAGCAAACAGGGCACCCGTTGCCGGGTGCCCTGTTGATGCCGTTTGACCGGAGGTCGATCGATCAGGCGACCGAAGGAGCCTCGTCGGCGGTGATGTCCATCACAGCGGGTTCGTCTTCCGGAACCTCGACCAGCGCCTTCACCTTGATGTTGCGATGCAGGTCGAAGCCGGTTCCGGCCGGGATGATGTGGCCCATGATGACGTTCTCCTTGAAGCCGCGGAGGTAGTCGAACTTGCCCATGGTCGCCGCCTCGGTGAGGACGCGGGTGGTATCCTGGAACGACGCGGCGCTCAGGAACGACTCCGTCTCCAGCGACGCCTTGGTGATGCCGAGCAGCACCGGAGCCGCCTCGGAGGGCTTGCCGCCCATCTTCTCGACCCGCTCGTTCTCCTCTTCGAAGGCGAGCTTGTCGATCTGCTCACCCCACAGGAAGAGCGTGTCGCCCGGTTCGGTGATGCGGACCTTGCGGAGCATCTGCCGGATGATGATCTCGATGTGCTTGTCGTTGATGGTCACACCCTGGAGGCGATAGACCTCCTGGATCTCGTTGACCAGGTGCTCCTGCAACTCGTGCGGACCGCAGACGTCAAGGATCTCGTGGGGAACCACAGGACCATCGGTCAGCTGCTGACCCTTCTTCACGAAGTCGCCCTTGTAGACGATGATGTGCTTGCCGATCGGGATGAGGTGCTCCTCTTCGGTGCCGGTGTGGAGATCCTTCACCAGCACGCAGCGCTTGCCGCGGATGGAGGCTCCGAAGTCGACGACACCGTCGATCTTGGAGATCTCGGCAGCATCCTTCGGACGGCGGGCCTCGAACAACTCGGCCACGCGGGGCAGACCGCCCGTGATGTCCTTGGTCTTGGAAGCCTTACGAGGCGTCTTGGCCAAGAGCGAACCGGCACCGATTTCATCGCCTTCGTTGACCACCAAGTGGGCTCCGGCAGGAATCGGATACTGGGCCAGAGGCTCCCCGGACTTGGCGTCCTCGACGATGATCGTCGGGTGGAGGTCTTCCTTGTGCTCGATGATGACCATGTCTTCGGAGCCGGTGGTCTCGTCGACCTCCTGCTTCATGGTCACGCCCTCGATGATGTCGAGGAACTTCACCACACCGGACTTCTCCGAGATGATGGGCACGTTGTACGCATCCCACTCGATGAAGACGTCGCCCTTCTTGACCTGACCGCCGTCCGGAATGGAGATGATGGAACCCACCACGATGGAGTGGGTGTCCAGTTCCTTGCCGTCCGGAGCGAGCAGGCTGACCGTACCGTTCTTGTTCAGAACGATGTTGTTGCCATCCCCGAGCGCCACGACACGCAGGTCGTTGTAGCGGACCTTCGCATCCTGCTTGGCCTTGATCTGGGGCTGCTTGTAGGTGCCGGTGGCGACGCCGCCGACGTGGAAGGTACGCATCGTGAGCTGGGTACCCGGCTCACCGATGGACTGGGCGGCGATGATGCCGACCGCCTCGCCCTTCTTGACCAGCTTGCCCGTGCCCAGATGGCGTCCGTAGCACTTGGCGCAGATGCCGATCTTGGTCTCGCAAGTGAGCACGGAGCGGATCTTGACCTTCTCCAGACCGGAGCGGTCGATCGACTTGGCCTTGACCTCGTCGAATTCCTCGCCGGCCCCGATCAGGCGGGTCTTGAGGTCGGCCGGATCGTAGATGTCTTCGGCAGCATAACGGCCGACGATACGCTCGCTGATCTTGACCACCTCTTCTTCGCCTTCGTAGATCGACTGGACGGAGATGCCGGCGCTGGTGCCGCAGTCTTCGTCACGGATGATCACGTCCTGGGCGGCGTCGACCAACTTACGGGTCATGTAGCCGGAGTCGGCGGTCTTGAGCGCCGTATCGGCCAGACCCTTGCGGGCGCCGTGAGTCGAGATGAAGTACTCCAACACGGTGAGACCCTCGCGGAAGCTCGAAAGAATCGGCTTCTCGATGATTTCGCCGCTGGGCTTGGCCATAAGACCGCGCAGACCCGCCAACTGACGCACCTGCGCCTTGTTGCCTCGAGCGCCGGAGTCGACCATCAGGCTGACAGGATTGTACTCCTTCTTGCCCTGGTTGGAATCCAAGGTCTTGAGCATCACCGAGCCGATCTGGTCGGTACAATGCGTCCAGATGTCGACGACCTTGTTGTACCGTTCCTGGTTGGTGATGACACCCTTCTTGTGCTGCTTCTCGACCTCGCCGATCTGGTGGAGCGCTTCCTTGATCTCCTTCTGCTTCTCGGTCGGGACGATCATGTCGTCGATACCGATCGACACGCCCGCACGGGTCGCCTGCTCGAAGCCGATTTCCTTCAGCTTGTCGAGGGTGGTGACCGTGCGCTCGTGGCCGACGGTCTTGTAGCAATTGAGAATCAGGTCACCCAGCTTGCTCTTGCCGACCACGAAGTTGGCGAAGCCCAGCTCGGGCGGCCAGATTTCCGAGAAGATCACGCGACCGACGGTGGTCTCGATGACATGGTCGGTCGCATTGCCATAGACGGTCTTCTTGCCGAAGTCCGGGTTCTTGATGCGCACGCGATCGTGCGTCTTCAAGGCGCCGTCCATCTGGGCGAAGATGACTTCCTGCTTGGAACCGCACAGGACGATGCGCTCGCCCTCCTTGCGGGCCTTGCGCGGCTCGGCCGTGAGGTAATAGCAACCCAAGGGAATGTCCTGGGTCGGCGTCATGATCGGCTTGCCGCTCGACGGGCTGAAGATGTTCAGCGGCGCCATCATGAGGAGGCGGGCTTCCAACTGGGCCTCGACCGAGAGCGGCACGTGCACGGCCATCTGGTCGCCGTCGAAGTCCGCGTTGTAGGCGGTACACACCAACGGGTGGATGCGGATGGCTTCGCCCTCGATGAGAACCGGCTCGAACGCCTGGACCGACAAGCGGTGCAGTGTCGGAGCGCGGTTGAGCAGCACCGGATGCCCGCGGGTCACCTCTTCGAGGATGTCCCAGACTTCCTTGGTCTGACGCTCGATCATCTTCTTGGCCGAGCGGACCGTGTGGACGTAACCGAGTTCCTTGAGGCGGCGGATGATGAACGGTTCGAAGAGCACCAACGCCATCTTCTTGGGAAGACCGCATTGATTGAGCTTCAGTTCCGGTCCGATGACGATGACCGAACGACCGGAGTAATCGACGCGCTTGCCCAGCAGGTTCTGGCGGAAGCGGCCCGACTTGCCCTTGAGCATGTCGGACAAGGACTTCAGGGCGCGGTTGCCGGCGCCGGTCACAGCACGACCGTGGCGACCGTTGTCGAACAAGGCGTCGACGGCCTCCTGCAACATGCGCTTCTCGTTCCGGATGATGACTTCCGGAGTCTTGAGCTGGAGCAGGTTCTTGAGACGGTTGTTCCGGTTGATGACCCGGCGATACAAATCGTTGAGATCGGAGGTCGCGAAGCGGCCACCCTCGAGCGGCACCAGCGGGCGCAGATCGGGAGGAATCACCGGCAGCACCGTCAGGATCATCCACTCCGGACGCATCACCGATTTGGAGAAGCCCTGGAACAGCTTGATGCGCTTGGCGATCTTCTTGCGGTTCTGCTTGGACTTGGTCTCCGTCATGGCGACCTGGAGTTCATCCACGGTCTTCTCCAACTGGAGATTGGCCAAGGCACCATGGACCGCCTCGGCGCCCATCTTGGCCACGAACGCGTCGTTGCCGTAGGTGGTGCGGGCCTCGCGGTACTCGTGCTCGGAGAGCAACTGATGGACCTTGAGCGGGGTGCTGCCCGGATCGATGACCAGGTAGTCTTCGTAGTATATCACCCGCTCCAAGTGACGGGCCGTCATGTCCAGCATCAGACCGATGCGGGACGGCATGCACTTGAAGAACCAGATGTGCGAGACCGGGACGGACAACTCGATGTGGCCCATGCGCTCGCGACGGACGCGGGCCAGGGTCACCTCGACGCCGCAGCGATCGCAGACCACGCCGCGATGCTTGATGCGCTTGTACTTGCCGCAGGAGCACTCCCAGTCCTTGACCGGACCGAAGATGCGTTCGCAGAACAGACCGCCCTTCTCGGGCTTGAACGTGCGGTAGTTGATGGTCTCGGGGTTCTTGACCTCACCCTTCGACCATGAGCGGATGGTTTCCGGCGACGCGACTTGGATCGCGACGTGGTCCACCAGGTTCACCTTGTCCAGGCCCAGCAACTCGCGGGCAGTATCCTTGGAGCTCAACATAGTTCGTGTGCGTTCAGCAGATGATCGAGGGGATTAGACAAAGGCCGCCAAGGCATTCGGGGCGGTTTGAGGGGCGTCCGACGGGTTGGCATAGCCCACTTTGACGTCGAGGCCCAGAGACTGCATCTCCTTGACCAAGACGTTGAAGGATTCGGGAACACCGGCCTCGAGCGAATTGTCGCCCTTGACGATGCTCTCGTAGATGCGGGTACGGCCCTGCACGTCGTCGGACTTCACAGTCAGGAGTTCCTGCAGCATGAAGGCCGCGCCATAGGCTTCCATCGCCCAGACTTCCATCTCGCCGAAGCGCTGACCGCCGTACTGCGCCTTGCCGCCCAGCGGTTGCTGGGTGACGAGCGAGTAGGGACCGACGGCGCGGGCATGGATCTTGTCGGCCACCAAGTGTCCGAGTTTGAGCATGTAGATGTAGCCGACGACGATCTCCTGATCGAAGCGTTCGCCGGTGCGCCCGTCGTAGAGGTGCACCTTGCCGTGTTCAGGCAACTTGGCCTCCTTGAGGTAGCCGCGGATTTCCTTTTCCTTGATGCCGTCGAAGACCGGGGTGGCGATCTTGATGCCCAGGAGTTTGCACGCCCAACCCAAGTGGGTCTCGAGCAGCTGTCCGACGTTCATGCGCGAAGGCACGCCCAGCGGGTTCAGCACGATCTCGACCGGGGTTCCGTCTTCCAGGAACGGCATGTCTTCTTCAGGCACGATCTTGGCGACGACACCCTTGTTGCCGTGACGTCCGGCCATCTTGTCACCCACCGAGAGCTTGCGCTTGGAGGCGACGTAGACCTTGACCTGCTTGACGATGCCGGAGTCGAGCTCTTCGCCGGCCTCCACGCGATCCATCTCTTCGTCGTGCTGGCTTTGCAGCTCGTCGAAGCGCTTTTTGAACTGGCTGATGATCTCGCTGATCTTGTTGCGGATCGGCGACGGATCGATCTCGATGCGGTCGTAGACGTCGGCCAGCTTCTTGAGGAGCGTCTTGGTGATCTTGCGGTTGGCCGGGATGATGATCTCGCCGGTCTCGCTGTTGAGCACGTCGAGCGGGATCTTCTCGCCGAGGAGGATGTTGGACAGGGCCTCGGTCAACTGGTCGAGCAGCTCGGAACGCTTCTGCTTGAAGCCGTCCTCGATCTCCTTGGCCACCTTGCGCGGGGCGTCCTTGCCGTCCTTCTTGGCGCCGACCACCTTGTCGCTGTCCTTCTTGGACGACACCTTGACATCCATGACGATGCCGTAGGTGCCGGAGGGGACCTTGAGCGAGGTGTCCTTCACGTCGGCGGCTTTCTCACCGAAGATGGCGCGCAGGAGTCGCTCTTCAGGAGCCAACTCGGTCTCGCTCTTCGGCGTGATCTTGCCGACCAGGATATCGCCCGGCTTGACCTCGGCACCGACGCGGATGACGCCGTCGAGGCCCAGGTTCTTGAGCGCTTCTTCACCCAGGTTGGGGATGTCGCGGGTGATTTCCTCGGGCCCGAGCTTGGTGTCACGCGCCACCACTTCGAACTCATCGATGTGGATGGAGGTGAAGATGTCTTCCTTGACGATCTTCTCGGAGATGAGGATCGCGTCTTCGAAGTTGTAGCCGTTCCAGGGCATGAACGCGACGAGCACGTTGCGTCCCAGAGCGATCTCGCCGCCCTCGGTGCACGGACCGTCGGCCAGAACCTGGCCCTTCTTCACGACATCACCCTTGGCGACCAGGATCTTCTGGTTGATGCAAGTGGCCGCGTTGGAACGCATGAACTTGCGCACCGGATAGATCCAGATGCCGTCTTCAGGGGCGTGCTTGAGCTTCTTCTTGCCCTCGGGGATCTTGCCATCCTTCGTGATGATGATCTGGCTGCCGGTGACGCTGGCCACCTTGCCGGAGTCTTCGGAGACGATCACCGCACGCGAATCCTGAGCCACCCGGCCCTCGAGACCCGTGGCCACCAGCGGGGCCTCGGTCACGAGCAGCGGAACGCCTTGGCGTTGCATGTTGGAGCCCATCAGCGCGCGGTTGGCGTCGTCGTGCTCCAAGAACGGAATCAGGCCGGCGGCCACCGAGACGAGCTGCTTCGGCGACACGTCCATGTAGTCGACCTTCTCGGGCTCGACATCGATGAAGTCGCCCTTGCAACGGCAAGTCACGCGGTCGCCTACGAAATTGCCCTTGTCGTCGAGCTGCGAGTTGGCCTGAGCGATGATGAAGCCTTCTTCACGATCACCGGTCAGGTAGTCGAGTTGACCGGTCACGCGGCCCTTCTCGGCCTTGCGGTACGGGGTCTCGATGAACCCGAAGTCGTTGACCCGGGCATAGGTCGCCAAGGAGGCGATCAAACCGATGTTCGGACCTTCCGGCGTCTCAATCGGGCAGATACGGCCGTAGTGGGACGGATGGACGTCGCGAACCTCGAAGCCGGCGCGGTCACGGGAGAGACCCCCGGGCCCGAGAGCCGACAACCGGCGCTTGTGGGTCAGTTCGGCCAGAGGATTGATCTGGTCCATGAACTGGCTGAGCTGGCTGCGACCGAAGAAGTCGCGCACCACCGCCGACAGGGCCTTCGGGTTGATGAGCTTCTGAGGCGTCATCGTGTCGAGGCTCTGATCGAACAGGGTCATGCGCTCCTTGACCAAGCGCTCGGTACGGGCCAAGCCCACACGGCACTGGTTGGCCAGCAACTCACCCACGGTGCGGATGCGGCGGCTGCCCAAGTGATCGATATCGTCAACGCTCCCCTGCCCCTTCTTCAGGCGCAGCAGGTACTTGGTCGCTTCCAGCAGGTCACGCCCGCGGAGGATGCGATCCTCGCCGTTGTCCTTGAAGTTGAGCTTCTGGTTGATTTTGTAGCGACCCACCCGACCCAGATCATAGCGCTTGGCATCGAAGAACAGGCGCTTGATCAGGGCCTTGGCGTTGGCGGCCGTGGGGGGATCCCCAGGCCGGAGACGACGGTAGATATCTTTGAGGGCCTCTTCGGCGTTCTTGGTCGGATCCTTCTTGAGGCACTTGATGATGATGCCGTCGTCGACCGAGGTGTCGACCACGCGGATCTTGGAGACACCCAACTCGGCGATCTGACGCACGACCGCCTTGGAGAGCGGTTCGAACGCACGGGCCACGACGATCCCGCGATCGACGTCCAAAGCGTCTTCCACCAGCACGAGATTCTGGATCTCTTCGATCTTCTCGGCCTCCTTCACGGCGACGTCTTTGATCGAATAGAACAGCTTCAGGATGTCGCCATCGCTGCCGAGCTTGTCGGGAGAGGTCTTCGGATCGGCATCCAACTTGGCCTCGGCCAAGGTGAACAGCGCCCGGAAGAAGGTGGTCGTGAGGAACTTGCGACGGCGTTTCTTGCGGTCGAGATAGACATACAGCAGATCGCTGGTGTCGAACTGGGCCTCGTACCAGGAACCCCGGTCGGGAATGATGCGGAAACTATGCAGAGTCTTGCCGTTGGGGTGCTGGGTCGTCTCAAACGCCAGACCGGGTGAGCGGTGCAACTGGCTGACGATCACGCGCTCAGCGCCGTTGATGACAAAGGTGCCCTGAGGGGTCATGAGCGGGATCTCGCCCATGAACACCTTTTCTTCCTTGGTGCCCTTCTCTTCCTTCAGCAGGAACGTGACATACAGCGGAGCCCCGAAGGTCAAGCCTTCGCGGAGACACTCCAACCAGTCGATCTTCGGCTCCTGGATGTCGTAGGAGTGGAAATCAAGGACCGTCTTGCCATCGTAGCTCTCGATCGGGAAAACCTCCGTAAACACCGCCTGCAATCCGAGATTCCGGCGCTTGGACGCGGACAGGTTGGACTGAAGGAACTCGCGATACGAATCGAGTTGGATCTCGATCAGGTTGGGGGGGGCGATGACTTCCTTGATCTTGCCGAAATTAATTCGCTCGGATTGTTTCGTTGCCATTGCGACCTCGTGACTCGGGGATTTCTGCGGCACCTGCCTTGAGACTGTTTTCGCCGTAAAATACAATACGACGAGATCCGGTGAAGGCTCTTTCGACTTCTCCGGAACTCGTCCTACTGAAACGCTATTTCAAGCCGTACAAAACTGGTGACCTATGCCTTTGGTTGACCGAAAACGGACACTATCGAAGCCACTTTGCTGAGTTCTTGATGAATTTCAGAACTCGAGCACGGTGGTGAAGAAAACAGAACCGTGCGCCAGGTGACTTCACAGTAACACCTGACGCACGGTTTGCAAAATTACTTCAGCTCAACCTTACCACCAGCCTCTTCGATCTTCTTGGCGGCGGCATCGGCGTCAGCCTTGTTGGCACCTTCGAGGAGCAGCTTCGGAGCGCCCTCGACCAGGGTCTTCGCTTCGGCGAGGCCCAGACCGGCCTTGACCTCACGAACCACCTTGATCACACCGATCTTCTTGTCGGCGGGCACGGAGGCCAGCCAGACGTCGAAGGTGGTCTTGGCCTCGGCAGCCGGAGCGGCGGCGCCACCAGCCGCAGGAGCGGCAGCGGCCACGGCCACGGGGGCGGCGGCGGTCACACCCCACTTGGTCTCGAGCGCCTTCACGAGTTCAGCGGCTTCGAGAACGGTGAGCTTGCTCAGTTCTTCGACGATATTGTTGATGTCTGCCATGGTATTTGTCTTGTTTCGTCTCGTCGGCGAGGCGGCCGCCCCGAATTAGTCCACTGCCCGTGGACCGACGATTTACTATTGTTTCGTTGGATTCCGCCCGAGCACCGTGCCCAGGTCGAAAAGGGTGAAAAGGGAACGGAGAACGACTAGGCCGATTTCTCGGAGTAGGCGCCAATGACCCGGGCCACCTGGGTTCCCGGGGTGTTGATGAGGGCCGCCAGCTTCTGAGCCGGAGCCTGGAGCAGGCCGAGGATCTTGCCCTGGATCTCCTGCAGCGGCGGGAGATCGGCAATGGCCCGGACGTCATCGGCCGACAACGACTTGTTGCCGAGAACGCCAAACTGGAGCTTGGGCTTCTCGAACTCGGCCTGGAAGGTCTTGATGACCTTGGCCACGGCGGCGATGTCCTTGTTGCCGGTGACGGCGGCCACCTGGCCCGACAGCATTCCGGACAAGTCGGCCAATCCGGCTTCCTTCGCGGCGATGCTGAAGATGGTGTTCTTCACCACGTGAACCTCGCCCCCGACCTTGTTCAGGCGCTTGCGGAGTTCGGTGAATTTCTGGACGGACAGACCTTTGTAGTCGACCACCAGGAAGAACGGCGAGGCGTTGAGGCGGGCCACATATTCCGCCGAGATGAGCTTCTTTTCTGCGCGCATGGTATGTTGCAGTAAGGGAAGTTGAGGTTAGGCGGAGGCGAATTCCTTGAGTTCCACGGAGACCGGAGGGCTCATGGTCAGCGACAGCGTGACGCTGCGCACATAGACACCCTTGACGCTGGACGGACGGGCACGATAGACGGCCTCGACCACGGTGCGGGCGTTCTCGGAAATCTGCAGCGGGGTGAAGCTGGCCTTGCCCACGGGAACGTGGATGTTGCCGGCCTTGTCGACCTTGAACTCGACGCGACCCGCCTTGACTTCGCGAACCGCCTTGCCGGTGTCGTCGGTCACGGTGCCGGTCTTGGGGTTCGGCATCAAACCGCGAGGTCCGAGCACCTTACCGAGCTTACGCACTTCGGTCATGGCCTCGGGGGTGGCGATGGCGACATCGAAGTCGGTCCAACCCTCGACGCACTTCTTGATCATGTCTTCGAAGCCGACATGCTCGGCACCGGCGGCGCGGGCGGCCTCGGCCGGAGCACCGGGCTTGGTGAACACGAGCACACGGACGGTCTTGCCGGCGCCATGGGGCAGCGGAGTGGTTCCGCGGACCATCTGGTCGGACTGCTTCGGATCGACTCCGAGGCGGAAGGCCAGGTCAACGGTTTCGTTGAACTTGGCTTTGGGGAACTTGGCGAGGACCTCAACGGCGGCGCTGAGGGGGTAGGCCTTGCTGGAGTCCACGAGGGACAGGGCCTTCTTGTAGCGTTTGCTGGGCATTTTGGTTGCGGTGCATGCGGACCGAAGTCCTCCCGCGTTGGTGTTGACCCGCATCAGCAAAACCGGTTTTGCCGACGAGGAGTTGTGTGTCTATCGGAAAAGGCCCACCTCCGTCAAAAGAATTTCCGCGCCAATGGCATCTTTCTTTTCCATGATCCTCCCATGGAGTGGTTGGCCAATTCGGGATTGATCTGGATGGAAGGGCGTTTTCTGGGGATCGAGTGGCATGTCTGGAAGGTCGTCGGATGGGTGGGCAACGCGATTTTCTTCAGCCGGTTCCTCGTGCAATGGTATGCCACCGAACGCCAACGGCGGGTGGTCGTCCCGCAGGCCTTCTGGTGGTTGAGCCTGGTCGGGTCGTTGATCCTGCTCAGTTATGCGATCCAGCGCCGCGACAGCGTGTTCATCGCGGGGCAGGCCTTTTCGTGGGTTCCCTACCTTCGAAACCTGTGGATCCACCGGAAGACCCGGTCGTCGCAACGGGCCTGCCCGGCGTGCCACCGGGTCAATCCCGCCGACTACCGGCATTGCCCGGACTGTGGGGCCCCGGTGCAGGCCCCAGCCGCCCAAGGATCAGTCCTTGCCGAGGGCCGTTGACGGATCGCACACCGGGGCGATCGAGGTGACTTCGGGCGACTCGGGGTATTCGAAGACCTTCCCCTCGAAGTTCCGGAGAATCACCTTGTTGGCCGATTTGCGCAGGATGTAGCCCGGATTGACCGGGATCTTGCCCCCGCCGCCCGGCGCATCGATCACATACTGCGGCACGGCGTATCCGGTGGTGTGTCCCCGCAATGAATCCATGATCTCCAACCCACGCGACACGGTGGAGCGCAGATGGGCACTGCCCGCGATCAGGTCGCATTGGTAGATGTAGTAGGGCCTGACCCGACACAGCAGGAGCTTCTGGACCAGCGCCTTCATCACCACGGGGTCGTCGTTCACGTGCCGCAGCAGCACCGACTGGTTGCCCAGCGGGATGCCCGCGTCGGCCAGGCGGCCCAAGGCCTCGCGGACCTCGGTGGTCAATTCCCGGGGATGGTTGGTGTGGACGCTGACGAAGAGCGGGTGGAACTGCCGGAGCATCGCACACAATTCCGGGGTAATCCGCTGCGGAAGGAAAATGGGAACACGGCTGCCGATCCGCAGGAACTCCACATGAGGGATGGCCCGCAGACGCCCCAGCAGATATTCGAGCTTCTCGTCGTTGAAGAGCAGCGGATCACCACCGCTGAGCAGCACGTCCCGGATCTCGGGATGCTCGGCGATGTAGGCGATCTGACGGTCGAATTCGGGGTGGAAATCGTAGCCGCTGGCGTTGCTCACCAACCGGGATCGGGTGCAGTAGCGGCAGTAGGCCGCGCACCGGTCGGTCACCAGGAACAGCACCCGGTCGGGATACCGATGCACCAGGCCCGGCACCGGCGAATGGGCGTCTTCGCCCACCGGATCGAGGGTCTCCCAGGGCGCGGTGGTGGTCTCTTCAAGACGGGGGATCACCTGCCTGCGGATCGGGCACACCTCGTCGGAGGCGTCGAGCAGGTTGAAGAAATAGGGCGTGATGGCCATGGCCAACTTGGATTCCCCGGCCAGCAGAACGCCCGCGCGCTCTTCAGGGGTCATGCCCGGAAGCAGTCGATCCAACTGCTCGACCCGGGTGACGCGGTTCTTGAGTTGCCACTTCCAGTCGTTCCAATCGGCGTCCGAGACCGCCGACCAACTCCCCTTTCCGGCAGATCGGAACGTTTTCAGCGCGGCCAATCGTTCCTGATCTTCGGAGGGATTTTCCTGAGGGGGGAGGGGTGACTCCATGTCGGCGGCAAGCTAGGAGGGGTCTTTCGGGAGTCAAGGACGCGAACGGATCAAAGCGTCAACCGCTCTCCGGCGCGAAGTCGGTGATAGGGTTGTTCGAGAGCCTGGCATTGCGCCTCGAATGCCGCGGGCGAGGCCGTGTTGAACTCGAACAACTCGTAGTGGCACGGAATGACCCTCCGGAGGCCCGCCCGCCGAGCCAGATCCGCCGCCTCGGGGCCCCAGAGGTTTCCGGCCACACGACGCTCCGAAGACCGACCATTGATAGGCAAGAACGCCAGATCGACCCGGGCCTCGAGCAACCTCTCCTCCATTCCCGGAAACAGGACGGTGTCGCCCGAATGGTAGAGGGTCCAGGGCCCCACCCGGATGAGAAATCCCAGGCAGAACAGGCGGCCCAGCGGATCACAGTCCAATCGTTCATGGGCCGCCGGCACGGCCTCGAACTCGAAGGCGCCCAGGGTCACCGATGTCAAGGCCCCGGGGCACGCCGGTCGGCCGACCGACGGCGCATCCAGGCCGGACAACGCTCCTTCGGGCAGGCCCGATCGCGCGGCGACCAGGCTCCGGATCGCCTCGGGGAACACCATCCGGAGGCCGGGATTGGTCCGCACGAGGGGCACCAGGGTCTCGGGATCGAGGTGATCGGTATGGGCATGACTGGCGGTCACCGCCGCGATGCCCGTCAAACGCCCGGGCTCGATCACCCGCTCGGTCATGCGCACATGCGGTTTGTCGGTGCCGGCATACTTGTGGGTGAGGGAGTCGGAGAGGTACGGATCGAGCAGCAGGCGGTGTCCTTGCCACTGGACCAGAAAGCCGCTCTGCCCCAACCACCAGACATGCAGCGATCCGGGCGCCGAGTCCCCCGCCCTGTCGAGATCGGCCAGAAAGGCGTCATCCTGTTGGAACGGGCGGATCATCCGAAGAAGTCAAATAGTGCGACGAACCTCGGCCACGCCGGCACACAACGCCTGGAGCTTGCGCCGCGCGGCCCATCGGGCGGTCTGGCTGAGCCCGCAATCCGGGGCCAGAACCAGCCGATCGGCCGGCACCTGCTCCAGGCATCGACGAACCCGTGCAGCGATGTCTGCCGGCGTCTCGATGTAGTAGCTCTTGACGTCCACGATCCCCACGGCCACGTCGCGCCGCCGGGCGATCTGGGCGATCAATTCCAGCTCCGAGAACTCCCGACTGGCCATCTCCACATGCATCTCATCGCACTGCATGTCGAGGAAGGCCGGAAAGAGGGGGGCGATTTGTCGGGGACCGATCGCCCTGGCCTTGTAGTTGCCGAAGCACAGGTGCATGCAGACCCGGGTCTTGCCGGTGATCGTCTCCACCGTGCGGTTGAAGAGATCCACGAATCGACGGACATCCTCGCGGTGGCCGTAGCAACTCATCGAGGGCTCATCGACACTGATCTCACGGCACCCGGCGGCCACCAGGGATTCCAACTCCTGGCGTACCATCGGCAGCAGAGCCTCGGCGAGCGCCCAGCGGTCGGGATACCCCAGCTCGGCATTGGGCAGGAGCCGCCCCGACAAGGTGTAAGGTCCGGGGATCGAGGCCTTCAAGGTCACCCGCTCCGAGGCGCCCAGTTCGCGGGCGACGCCCTCCAGCCGGCAGTATTCTTCGACGGCTCCGAGGCCGCGGGGCGCCTGCAAGGGGGCCACCACCGCGTGACGCCCCCGTTGATCGTGGGCGGGCGGGCCCCAACGACGGGGCGATTCCGACTCCAGAGCGATGCCCTGCAGGTAGCCGTAGAAGCTCAGATTGAAGTCGAGGCGAGTCTGCTCGCCATCGGTGATCACATCCAATCCCGCGGCCAATTGATCCTTCACCGCACAGGTGACCGCATCGGATTGCAGCTCGGCCCGGTCATCGGAACCGAATCGGTCGAGATGCACGGAGGCGTGTTCCAACCATGCCGGAAAGGGATAACTGCCGATCACCGAGGTTCGCAGGGGGCACTGGGTCATGGGGACTGGAGGTTGGAAAGTCGCGGACGGCCCGGTCAGGAGCGGGGTCTCAATCGAAGATGATGGTCCGGTTGCCCGCCAGGAACACACGGTCTTCGAAAACCAACCGCAGCGCCTGGGCCAGGGCGAATTGCTCCACGTCGCGACCGGCCCGAACGAGGTCTTCGGCGGCATGCGTGTGGTCCACGGGGATCACGTGCTGGACGAGGATGGGCCCCGCGTCGAGGTCATCGGTCACCAGATGGGCCGTGGCCCCGATGACCTTCACCCCTCGCTGGAAAGCCTGATGATAGGGCTTGGCCCCGATGAAGGCCGGCAGGAAGGAATGGTGGATGTTGATGATCCTCGATGGGTAACGACTCACGAATCCGGGCGACAACACCCGCATGTATTTGGCCAACACGAGATACTCGGGGCGGATCCGGTCGAGGATCTCAGCCACCGCCGCCTCGTGCGCGGCCCGATCGAGCCCGTCGGCGGGAACACAGTGGAACGGCACCTCGAACTTGCCGACCAACTCGCCCAGCACCGCATGGTTGCTGATCACCGCCTCGATCCGGGCGTTGATGCCCCCGAATTGGTGGCGGATGAGCAGGTCACCCAGGCAGTGATGTTCGCGCGAGGCGAGTACCACGATCCGCTTCGGGCCCGGCTGGGCCAGCCGGACTTGCGCCCCCGCCGGCAAGGCGGCGCGGGTCTCCGACACGAGCTGCTGGCCCGCGCCGGAGTCGCCCAACCCATCGAACTCGGTGCGCATGAAGAAGCGCCCCGACGCGGCATCCACGAATTCCTGATTGCCGACGACATTGCAGCCATGACGGAGCAGCACACCGGAGATGGCATGCACCAACCCCCGTTGGTCCGGGCACTCGACCAGAAGGACCGCCATGGCTGAAGGGTTCAGTGGCGACGTCCGCGGCCACCGCGACGGTGGCCCTGATCACGCCCCCGGTCGTCCCGTCCGCGATCGTCACGACCCCGATCCTCACGGCCGCGGCGTTCGCCGCTGTCGGAACGAGGGGCCGGAGCCGGAGCCTGGCCGTTCTCACGCAGCCAGAGGCGGCGCTCGATGTCGTCCATCCGATCCCAGTTGGCGGGCTTGGGCACCTCGACCGGAGCCGCCTCGGCGGTGGATTCCGGGGCCGAAGGGGCCACGCTCTCGGGCTGCGGGGCCCGTTGCTGACGGGGCTCAACAGGCTCCTCGATCCGGCGCGGCGGACGGCCGCTTCCCTCGCTGCGCTCACTCCCGCGGTCGGTGCGCTCGCCCCGCTCTGCGGAGCGCCCCCGGAATTCATCCCGAGGATCGCGCTCGGCGCGTTCAACGCGTTCAACACGTTCGGTCCGCTCCGGACGCTCGGCCCTGGCTTCGCGCGGTTCGCGGGATTCACCGCTCTCACGGGAGCCCCGAGGCTCACGCTCACCGCCACGGCCCCGTCCGCCATCGCGACCGGATTCACGGCCCGACTCACGGCCTCCGGATCGTTCGCCGCGGTCATCGCGGCCGCGTTCCTGACCCCGCTCTTCACGGGGACGGTCTTCGGACCGCTCGGGGCGGCCCTCGCGGCGCGACCTCGGGGCCGGCGCTTCCGACGGAGCCTCACCGATATGGGCGTAGAGCTTGGCCAGGCGGCGAGCGTGCTCATCGTAGGCCGACTCGAACAACTGCGAGGCCTTTTCATTGCCCACCAGAGCCGGCGCGGTGAGCACCGTGGGCGGTTTGCCCGCCTCGGTGAGCAGCGCGGCGACCTCGACCTTGATGGCGTTGATGAGCATGCATCCGCCGATGGTGGAACCGGGCCCCACCGGGGTCTCCAAGCCAGGCACCTCGATCATCGCGTCGCCCACAGGGGCACCGGTGTCGAGCACGATGTCGGCGAAGTCCTGCAGCTTGCGGCCATCGCGGCGCTGGCTGCGGCTGGCCTCGCTGTGGGCTTTCGAGATGATGGCCACGACCTTCACCCCGCGACGCTTGAACTCCTCGGCCATTTCGATGGGCACGAGGTTGCAGCCCGACGAGGAGGCCACCAACGCGGTGTCCTTGGGCGACAGGTCGTAGTTGCGGAGGATGCGGGCGGCCAAGCCGTGCACATTTTCGAGGAACATCGCCTGGCGCTGCCCGTTGGCCCCCACCACGAGGTTGTGGAAGCTCAGGGAGAGTTCGACGATGGGGTTGAACCCGGGAAAGGAACCGTAACGGGGCCACATTTCCTCGACGAGGATGCGGCTGTGGCCCGAGCCAAAACAATGCACCATGCGGCCGGCCAGGATGGTCTCGGCAAAGAGGTTCGCGGCCTCTGCGATGGTCTCCTCCTGGGCGACAGCCGAGTCCAGAAGACTGCGGCACTGGTCAAGATAGTCAGCAATCACGGAACAAAGGTTATCAGGAACCCCCGGTGGAAGTGGATGCCAAAGATTGACCATCGCTTTGACCATCGCCGGGGTTGCATCCGAAGCCACCCGGAACCCAAAGTGGGTGCATCACCCGATCCCATGAGCGGCCCCTTTTCAACAGCGCGGTTTTCCGCCGGATTCGCCCTGGTTCTCGGTCTGATGCCAGGCCCTTGGGCCCCGGGTTCGCTGCGGGTCGTCGCCGCAACGGCCCCACCGCTCCCGGCCGACCATGCCGAGCGCTTCACCCGGGGGCTCGAGCAGTTCCAGCGGGACATCCGGCCGCTGCTGATCACCCACTGTCTGAAATGCCACGGCGGCGAAAAGGTCGAGGGCGACTTCAGCCTGGTCACCCGGGAAGACCTCTTGAAAGGCGGAGCCGAGGGTCCGGCGGTCCGCCTTTTCGACGGTCCGGGCAGCCGGCTCGTGCGGTTGGTTTCGCGCGCCGAGAAACCGCACATGCCCGCCAAGGCCGATCCCCTGCCCGAGGCCTCGGTCCGGGCCCTGTCGGAATGGATCCACAATGGCGCTCCGTATGATGGCCCGCTGATCGCCACGAACTCGGGCGGCACCGCCGGCACGACGCCCGGTGGGAGCCCCGCCCCGTCGGATTCCAAGAAATCCCAACCCTTCACCGGCTGGCCGTTCCGTCCGCTGGCCTCGGTCACGCCACCGGCAGGTCCGCAGGCCAGCCCCCATCCGATCGATGCCTTCGTCGGTGCCCGGTTGGCCGCAACGAATCTGACGATGAACCCCGAGGCCGACCGACGCACGCTCCTGCGACGAGCTTCGTTCGACCTGACCGGATTGCCCCCGGCTCCGGAGGATCTGCAGGCGTTGGAACACGATGCCGCCCCGGGAGCCTGGGAACGGGCCATCGATCGCCTGTTGGCCCGGCCCGAGCACGGCGAGCGCTGGGCCCGACACTGGCTGGATGTGGCCCGATTCGCCGAGAGCTCGGGCTTCGAGCACGACTACGATCGCCCCGGCGCCCATCACTACCGCGACTTCGTCATCCGGGCGCTCAACGCCGACATGCCTTATGACCAGTTCGTGCAGTGGCAGTTGGCCGGCGACGAGTTCGAGCCGGACAACCCGCTGGCGCTCATGGCCACAGGATTTCTCGGGGCCGGGGTCTTCCCCACCCAGATCACCGCCAACGAGGTGGAACGCACCCGATACGACGCCATGGACGACATGCTGTCGACCACGACCTCGGCCATGCTCGGCCTCACGGTGGGGTGCGCCCGCTGTCACGACCACAAGTTCGACCCCATTCCCACGCGCGATTACTATCGGTTGCTGTCCACCTTCACCACCACGGTGCGCAGTCAGCGGCAACTCGACCTCGACCCGGAACAGACCCGCCGCAAACAAGCCGCATTCGAGGCCGAACACGCCCGCCATCTCGCCGAACAAACCCGGTACGAACAAACCACGCTGCCCGGCCGCTTCGAGGCCTGGCTTCAGGCCGGGGCCACCGTACGAACTCCCGCCGACTGGGAATTGTTGGAATCTCCGCAGTGGAAGTCCCAGGCGGGCGCCTCCTTCCGGGGCATGCCCGACGGATCGTTTTTGGCCGAGGGCAAGAACGCCGATCACGACACCTACACCTTCACCGGGCAGACCTCGAGCGCGACACTGCGGTCACTGCGGCTGGAAGCCCTCCCCGATCCCTCCTTGCCTCAAGGCGGCCCCGGCCGGGCCGACAACGGCAATCTGGGATTGAGCCGGATCCGGGTCTTCGCCCAACCGCTTTCGGGTGGAGAACGCCAGGAGGTTCGACTGGTCCGGCCGCGGGCGACCTTCCAACAGAATGCCGGCAACCTGTCCCTCGCAGGATCGCTCGACAACGACCCCCATACTGGATGGGCCGTGGACCCGAAGTTCGGCACTCGGCACGCCGCGATCCTCGACTTCGAGTCGCCGATCCAAATGCCCGGCGGGGTGCGGTTGACCGTCGAACTCGAGTTCCGGGTCAACGCCCGCCACCACATCGGGCGCCCCCGCCTCTCGGTGACCTCCATGACGGCAGCCCCCTTCGACTCGGAGGGGGTTCCGGCCGGAGTCGCCAGCCTGCTGGAACGCATCCACAACCCGGCCCACGGTGCGGCCTCGCTGTCGGCCGCCGAACGAAGTACTCTGAAGGACTGGTGGAAGGTCTCCGATGAGGGCTGGCGCCAAGTCCATGCGCAGGTCGAGGATCACGCCAAGACACGCCCCAAGCCGGCCCTGACCCCGGTTTTGACGTGCGGCGAGGGCTTTCCCGCCGTCCGCATGCACACCCAGGGCGGAGACTTCCTGCCCGAGACGCACTTCCTCCACCGCGGCAGCACCGAGCAGAAACGCGGAGTCGCCACCCAGGGGTTTTTGCGGGTTCTGCTGAAAACCCCGGATGCGGAATCCCGGTGGCACTGGCAGCCCCCGACTGGAGCCCCGTATTCGGGTCGACGCCGATCTCTGGCCCTTTGGATGACCGACCCGGCCGAGGGCGCGGGCCATCTTCTGGCGCGGGTGATCGTCAACCGCCTGTGGCAGCACCATTTCGGCCAAGGGCTCGTCGCCACGCCCAATGATTTCGGGGCCCAAGGCACTCCCCCCTCGCACCCGGAACTGCTCGATTGGCTGGCGGGCGAGCTCATCCGGGGCGGTTGGCGCCTCAAGCCCCTCCACCGGTTGATGATGACCAGCCAGACGTATCGCCAGTCGTCGGCGCGCTCGCAGGCCCAGAGGCAGCGGGACCCGAACAACACCCTGCTCTCGCGGCATGTCCCGCACCGACTGGAGGCCGAGTCCATCCGCGACACCCTGCTCTGGATCACCGGGGCGCTCGATGCGACTCCGTTCGGCCCCGGCACCCTCGACGAATCCACCCGCCGGCGGAGCATCTACTTCACGGTCAAGCGCAGCCAACTCATCCCGGCCATGCAGGTGTTCGATGCGCCCGAACCGCTGGTCAGTCAGGGCACCCGTCCGGCGACCACGGTGGCTCCTCAGGCCTTGTGGCTCATGAACAATCCCCAGGTGCGGCAATGGGCCGGCCTGTGGGCCAAGCGGGTCACCGAAGCGGCGGCCGACCCGGCACACTGGGTTCCCCGGGCCTACCAACAGGCCCTGCAACGGTCGCCGACCGCCGCGGAGGCCCAGGCCTCTCTGGAATTCCTGTCGCGTCAAACGGCCCGATACCGCGCATCGGGTACTCCCCGGCCCGACGGGGTGGCCGCCACCGACTTGCTGCAAGCCCTGCTCAGCCTGAACGAGGTGATCTATGTGGACTGAACCCCATGCCGGAGGCCTCGGGTGGTTGGCAGCCCTGGTGGCGGTGCTGATCTCGTGGGCCCCGGCCGGGTGGGCCGGTCCCGTGCGAGCCGCCTCCAAAACCGACTCCCTCAACGTGGTGTTCATCTTGGCCGACGACCTCGGCTGGGGGGAACTGGGCTGCTACGGCCAACAAAAGATTCCGACGCCCCACCTCGACCGGCTGGCCTCGCAGGGCATGCGATTCACCCGGCACTACAGCGGGGCTCCGGTCTGCGCGCCGTCACGATGTGTACTGCTGACCGGCCGACACCTGGGGCATGCGGAGATCCGCGGCAACCTCCAGTCCCAGACCGCCTTCGCCCAGTTCACCGAGGGCCAGTACCCGCTGAGCGCCCGGGCCCGAACCGTGGCTCAGGTGTTCCGGGAGGCGGGGTATGTCACAGGCGCCATCGGCAAATGGGGCCTCGGACCGGTGGGCAGCACGGGCGATCCCAACACCCAGGGCTTCGACCTCTTCTTCGGCTACAACTGCCAGGCGCTGGCCCACAGCTACTATCCGGCCTCTTTGTGGCGCAATGCGGAGCGCGTGCCGCTGAACCAGCCGGCGGTTCCGGGCCACAGGCCCCAGCCTTCGGGCGAGGTGCATCTGGAAGACCAGACGGGCGCGCAGTACGCACCGACACGGATGGTGACCGAGGCCGAACAGTTCATCGCCGAGCATCGGAACGATCGGTTCTTCCTCTACCTCGCCTTCATCGAACCGCACGTGGCGATGCATCCCCCCAAGGCCTCGGTCGATCGGTTCCCCGCCGCGTGGGACGACGAGCCCTACCGGGGCCAGAATGGCTACCTGCCCCACCCCCGCCCCCGGGCCGCCTATGCGGCGATGATCTCCGATTTGGATGACCATGTGGGCCGAGTCTTGCAGGCGCTCGACTCGGCCGGGCTGTCCGAGCGCACGCTGGTGGTGTTCACCAGCGACAACGGCACCACCCATCCCGCGGGCAAGAACCCGCGCTTCGGCACGGGCGGCGTCGACGCCGCCTTCTTCAACAGCACGGCCGGACTGCGCGGGTTCAAGGGGTCGGTGTACGAGGGTGGGCTCCGGGTCCCGCTCATCGCACGCCTGCCCGGCCGCATCCCGGCCGGTTCGGTCCAGGATCGCCCCAGCTATTTCGCCGACTGGTTCCCCACGCTGTGTGAGGCGGCCCGACTGAAGCCTCCCGGCGGCCTCGACGGTCAAAGCCTCTGGCCCCAACTCACCGGCCGGAAGACCTCGGCGCGACACCGTCCGATGGTCTGGGTGTTCCCCGAATACGGGGGACAGGTCGCCGTGCGCATGAACGATTTCAAGGCGGTCCGGCAACGGCTCAAGACGAACCGGCCCGGAGCGTGGGAGGTGTACGACCTGAAGACCGACCCCAACGAACACACCGACCTGGCTGCCCACCGACCCGACCTCGTCGCCCAGGCCGAGGCGATCCTCCGGGATCAAGTCCATGAGAACCCGGTGTTTCCCGTGCCCATTCCCGGCCTTCGACCGAAGCCCCTCCCCTCGCCATGAACCCCCATCCCGCCTTCAACAACCCTCTCTCCCGCCGCGATCTGTTCCGCCGCGCGGGCCATGGTGCCGGCCTGCTCGCTCTGGCCGGGCTGCTCGACGAGAGCCGCTTGTTGGTGCCACGAGCGATGGCGGCGCCTTCGGTCGATCCCCTGGCTCCGCGTCCACCGCAACTCAAGACCCGGGCCAAATCGGTGATCTGGCTCTTCATGAACGGAGGGCCCAGCCAAGTCGACACCTGGGACTACAAACCCGAACTCATCCGACGGCACGGCGAAGAGTTGCCGGGCTTCGACAAGAAGACCGGATTCTTCACCGAATCGGTGGGGCCCCTGATGAAAAGCCCCTTCGCCTGGGCCCAGCACGGCCAGAGCGGCACCTGGGTCAGCGACCTCTTCCCGCACCTGTCGCGGCAGGTCGACAAGATGGCTTTTCTCCACTCCTGCCATACCGAGTCGAACAACCACAGCCCGGCGCTCTTCATGATCAACACGGGCTCGACGCGCATGGGCTTCCCCTGCGTCGGTTCGTGGATGACCTACGGCCTCGGCAGTGAAAGCCGCGACCTGCCTTCGTTCGTGGTGATGAGCGACCCGCTCGACCGCGGACTGCCCAAGGGACAGGCCAGCAACTGGGGCGCCGGATTCCTGCCCAGCGTGTATCAGGGAACCTGGCTGCGTCCCAAAGGCGACCCCATCGACAACCTGCACCGGCCCGCCGGCATGGATGCCCCAGCCCAGAGGGCCCAACTGGACCTGATGCGCTCCCTCAACCAGCACCACCTGGCCCAGTCGGGATCCGAAGGCGACCTGGGCGCGCGCATCGAGAGCTTCGAACTGGCCTACCGCATGCAGACGGCCGCCCCCGAGGCCTTCGACGTGGATCGGGAACCCGAGCAACTGAAGCGCCTCTACGGCCTCGACCAAGCGCACTGCAAGCACTTCGCCGCCCAGTGCCTGATGGCTCGCCGCATGGTCGAGCGAGGGGTCCGCTTCGTGCAGATCTACTCCGGCGGCATGGATAACCAACGCAGCTGGGATGGTCACGAAGACATCGTGGGGAACCACCGGGGCTTCGCCCGCGAGACCGATCAACCCATCGCCGGCCTCCTGGCCGACCTCGAGCAACGGGGCCTCCTCGACGAAACCCTGGTGATCTGGGGCGGCGAGTTCGGTCGCCTGCCCGTTTCCCAAAAAGGCGGCAACCCGGGCCGCGATCACAATCCCCACGCCTTCACCTACTGGTTGGCCGGGGGCGGGGCCAAGGGGGGCGTGCACCACGGCGCCACCGACCCGTTCGGGCACAAGGCCGCGGTCGACAAGGTGAGCGTCAATGACTTGCACGCCACGATCCTGCACCTCATGGGGCTCGACCACGAGCGACTCACCTTCTTCAACAACGGCCGCAATTTCCGCCTGACCGATGTGGCCGG